>ERZ1034842.756-NODE-756-length-10869-cov-3.746162_pt1 | contig 10869 bp, 9 predicted proteins | sample MGYA00520634_ERZ1034842 | MGnify/ENA primary metagenome ERZ1034842 (study PRJEB33766, sample SAMN09781734) | gut metagenome | biome: gut microbiome | host: Homo sapiens | place: Madagascar | study: EMG produced TPA metagenomics assembly of the PRJNA485056 data set... | reverse complement strand
CTCCGATATATGGAATCCAAGCGGCTTTGTATGTCTTATATTGATTTTATCCTTTATATCATCCGATGCTTTCTTTAAATTGACAACATTAAGAACGGACTCATTCCCCAAAAAAAATGTTGACAGCAACATCCTGTAATCAGCTTTTGAAAAAACATAGCCACGCTCTGCTGTATTAGTTGGTATCTGATTTTCCAAACCTTTCCAGGGGATTTCAAAATGATCCCACGCTGTCGTTTTATCTTGTATTTCAGCTCGTGCAATATTCATTCCAAGAGCATCCGCATATTCTTTATTTTTTGAAAGTTCATTTAAACCAATTCTATGGAGTAAGAACATACCTGCCAATGAAATAAAAGCTAATACACCAAATAATGTTATGATGCGAATTCTGAAAAGTTTTTTGTACTCAGAAATATAAAACGGCGCGAACGCCAATCCAGTATAAAAAAGCGTTGCCAAACACATATTTTCACGAATCAAAAAAGAAAAGGAAACTGATAAAAAGAAATAGGAACCAAACATTATTTTCTGGAGTCTTGAACTATCCGCCGTTAGAAAATAATACATTGAAAATACAGAACTTATAGCAAGAATCGCAGATGTCTGACTAAATTGCGGCAACACAAAATATATGCCACAAAATGCCGATAAAAATGTGACAATGACCGCCTTAACAAACAAGTTATTGCTTAAAACAATCTTTAACGAAACATATGTGATAACAAAAAACGATATAGCCATAAAAAAATATGTAAAAAAATCATACCAAAAAAAACTTGGCAAAATGCTATAAAATAATTTTAGAAACTTTCCGTACAATATATTTGTGTAAAGAGCAAACTCTCCAAATCCGTTATTTCCCGCGCTCCCCTCAAATACAAACCGCATATCCAAATCATCCATGGTTTGATACATTGCATGTTTTTTTACTGCAAACGTTATGCCAACAAAAACGGGCGCCGTATAAACGAATACTGCTTTAAAGTTTGATCTAATGCTATTTTTAATTGAATAAAAAAAAGCCCACATAATTATCCCCTGCTTGTAATAAAAATTCCCAGCATAATGCACGCTACGCCCGCGATTTTGTAAGCGTTCAAACTTTCCCCCAGCAACAGCACGGAAAACAGCAAAACCAGCACAAAACCCAAACTGGTGAACGGATAGGCGAAACTGATGTCCAACTTTGTCATTGTCGCCATCCAAAACAGTCCCGAAGCAAATGTCGCGACCAATCCCGAAAAAATGAACGGGTCGAAAACGATCGTGAACAACAGAACGATTTTGTCCGTCAATCCCGCAGGCATGTGCATATCTGCGAATTTGTTTGAAATGCGCCATTTAATCATAATTTGCGAATAGACGGACAGTAAAATCGTCGAAGTCAAATACACATACGGCATCACATTAGTCATCTTTCGCTTCCCCCGACATTCATGGACCGCCCCACGACATACAGCGGGCGACGGTGTGACTCTTGAAAGATATTCGCCAAATAAACGCTCATTATCGCCAATGTCAAAAACAGCAGTGCGCCGATAAACGTAAGAGCGAACATAATGCCCGCATATCCGTTTACGGCGTAATTTCCGGCAAAATGGTTGTACAAAATCAATCCTGCAAAGACAAAAGAAGCTACAAAACACAACAGTGAAAAGGCTACGCTGACAAACAGCGGTTTAACCGACTGCTGCATTAAAATATGAAAAGCGTGTTTCAATGATTTGAAAAAGGTATAGCCTGATTTTCCCTCGAACCTTGCTTGCGCTTCAATCGGGCAATAACAAATGTCGAAACCGCACCATTTGACCAAGCCGAAATAGGACCGGTTGTATTCGCGCAACTTTCTGATTTCTTTGACAACCTTGGCGGATATAATTGAAAAGTTGCCTATGTTTTTGTCGGTGACATAAATTTTGTCCGACAACAACCGCATAACACAACCGAACGTTTTGGAATAAAACAGTTTCAAAAATCCCTCTTTTCTGTTTTCCCGAACGGAAAAAACGACTTCCTTTCCCGACGATTTCAAAGCGTCAAACAAAACGCCGATTTTATCCGGAGGATCTTGCAAATCGCAATCCATAACGACAACATAATCGCCCGACGCGTAATCCAGACCTGCCGAAATGGCAATGTGCTGACCGAAGTTACGCGCCAAATCGATAAATTTAACCCGTGAATCCTTTCGCGCCAGAGCGGCGATTTTTTCTCCGCTGCCGTAGGGGCAGGCATCGTTTACCATAACGATTTCAAAGTCATCCGTGATTCGGGAAACGTTTTCAACCAGTTGTTTGTAGAGTTCATCAACGATGTTCACCGCGTTATAAACAGGTGTGACGATTGAAATTTTCATAAAATTTTCTCCAATTTCGCTGCCGCTTGGTTGATAAGCGTCAGTTCCGCTTCGGACAAGCACGCTTCAATTTCTTTGACACCGTTTTCGGTCAGCAGGCACGGTCTGCTGACACAAGCCTTGCCCGCCGACACGGGAAAAGTCAGCGACAGCAAAGTTTGATGATGCTCTTTCATTTCGTTGACGATGTAGGCGACGCACCCCGCTATGCCGTAATGCGTGCGCCCTTTACCCGCGATAATTTCCGCCCCCGTATTGGCGACTTTCGCCGCTATTTTTTGCTTATCCGCTTCGTTCAGTTCCACCGGATTGCCATTGATTCTGACGGAACTCCACAGCGGGACTTGTCCCGCGCCGTGCTCGCCCGCAACAAAAGCTTGAACGGACGATTCCGAAATATTCAGAAAGTCCGCCAGAACAGAGCGAAAGCGCGCCGAATCCAAAATGCACCCTGTTCCGAACACGCGTCCGGACAGCTCATTCAATTCTTCGGCAAGAATGCGGGTAATGACATCAACGGGATTCGATACGACAACCACGATACCGTGCGCGTCGTTTGCTTTTAAATTTTGTGCGATTTCCCGCGCAATGGCGGCGTTCTTGCCGATTAAATCCAACCGGCTTTCGTTCGGTTTGCGGCTGACGCCCGCCGTGACGATAATGATGTCGCTGTCCGCCGCATCGACATAGCTTCCCCGATAGACTTTCGACGGACTGATAGCGGATAAACCGGGGCGAATGTCTGCAACTTCCGCATTGACGGCAACGGGATTGACATCAATCAGCGCGATTTCTTCAGCGGCTTCTATCAGCATCAGCGAATACGCAATGCTGGAGCCGACATATCCCGCCCCGATAATGGAAATCTTTTTTATCATGACACCTTTACAATTCTTGACAAATCTCTGATTAAATCATACCCGTCCCAAACAAGCGTGAAGTCCATCGACTTGCCCATCGGAACGGCGCGATCGACGCCTTGCGGGGCGACGGAGCGGATAAAGCCGGCGATATCGTCCTTGCTTAATCCGTAATAAGTCATCGTTTGACACTTGTTCGTGCAGACGGGGGCGATTTCTGTCAGATTTTCCGCGTCGTATTCAAAGAAAAAGCCGCTGTTGTATTTCAAATCGGGCAGTTTGTCGTCCAATTTTTCAACCTTGACCCGATAAATGAAATTGTCGGCGCATGGTTCGAGGCGCACTTCCCTGTCCGCCGCCGCGCGGTATAAAGCCGCCAGTTTCCCGACCGCCTGCACGGGGGCGAGCGTGTATTTGTCCGCGACGAGTTTGTGTGCTGCCGTCCAGAATTTGTCCTTTGCCGCCTGCTTGTCTTTTCCCGTCCAAACGATAATGCGCGGGGACGTGCAGGCGTTTTGATCGGAAAAGAACGTGTCGTTGTAAAAATCTTGCGCCAGACGGTCGATATTTTCCGCTTTCAAAACGGCGTCCGCGTTTAAAACAAGTATTGAATGACGGTCGGCAAACGTGATTTCCTTGGCTCTGGGCGGCAGAGGCGATTTGCGCATTTCCGCAATCGTCATATCGCCGCCCCAAACAATGCGGGAAGCGCAAATACCAGAAAAATAATCGGCGATTTCCTGAACGGGCGGAAATTTGACGAACACGACGTACGGCTTCATTTCCGGCTGTTCGTCCAAAGCTTCTTTCACCGCCGCGCAAATCAAGTCCACCTGCGCGTAGGGTTTTGCGGGCAGACGCACGATATTCGGATTTCCCGCCAGCAATCCCGCCGCGAAACTGAACGCGCAGTTCACGGGAACGTTTGACGGCGTGGAATGAAAAGCGATGCCGCGCCCCAAGCGCAATTCGTTCGTGTCATATTTGGCTTTTTCGGTCAACAAAGCCGCCTTGCGGCACCAAAAGGCGAAAGTAACGACGTCGGAATACGCTTTGCCCGTTTTCAGCAGCTTTGCGGACACCGCGTTTAAGAAAGTTACGGCTTTGTCCGAAAAAGGAATCATCGACGAAACACCGCGCATTTCTTCGACGGTTTCGGGTGTTCCGACAACATAGGTCAATTCGTTAAAATTTTGCGGCATAGGTATCACTGCACCCCCTGATTTCGGCGTTTTTCAGCCGCCCCAGAATTTGAAAATATTTGCCGTTGCGACCGCACGGACAATCGTCTTCGCCCAACAAAATTCCCTCATCTTCAGTCAGAAGGGAGTGCCCCGGATACGACTTTGGCAGGACGGAAACGACTTGGATAATGCCTTTTTCGTCCTTGGTGCAGACGGAAAAGTCTTTCGGATTGCGGATAATCACGTCGGAAAAAACAGACGCGTGCATATGACCGTGTTCGCATTGCATATAAACGCACCCTGTCTGTTCCACCATGCCGTAATAATCGTGTACGTCGGACAAGCCGCAAACGGCGGTCAGGCGCGCCTTGAACTCCGCGGGCGAAACGGCTTCGGAAACCAGTTTTTTCCAGCCGCCTCCATGAATCAAAATCCCGTTCGACAAGTCGATTTTCTTGCCCGATTTCAACAGCTCTTTATAGAAGTGTTGCCAAATCATGAACGTAAAGCCGAACAACAGGATTTTCTGCCCTTTGTGCCGTTCCAAAAACGCTTCAATCGCCGGAAAATCAATTTCCATATCGTCGTTCAGGGCATAGGTTCTGTCTGCGCCGAAAATCGAAAATCCCAGAATGCCCGCGCCCCTTGCGGAAAACATCGCGCGGTTTTTGATAACCGACGGGCTGTCGATAATCAACATCGGCAAACGCGCCGCACCGGTAAATGCGGAAACGATTTTCACCAACGCTTTTTGCTGATTGGCGACACCTTCTTTGTCCAGATAAATCTTTGACACTTTTTGTCCCGTTGTACCGGAAGACGTCAGCGTTTTAAACACTTCTTCGTCAGGAACGCTTTTCAAAGTCAGGTCTTTGAACAAAGAAACGGGCAGAAAAGGCAAATCCTCGTAAGTTTTCACTTTGTCCAAATCCAACCCGATGGCGCGCATCATACGGGCGTACGCGGGACAAGCGTCAATATGATGTTTTGTCAGCCGTTTCAATTCTTCGGTTAAAGCCGCCGTTTTCGCCGACTTGTCCAAAGAATACGGAGGAATTTCCAAAAGGGCGTTAAAATCAGTCATAGAATTGCTCCAATTCGCGATACAACGTCTTACCCGCGTCGTTTTTGGGAATTTTCTCAATGTGTTTGACGTGAAACGCCGTCGGGTTCAAACGCGTCTTTTCCGCCAGAAACCTCTTGATTTCAGACGTTTTGTTTTCGTCCGTTATAAAAACGTGCATCGCGTCGTCTTTTCCCGCGCACGCGCAGTCCAGTTCGGGATATTGCGTTTTAATCAGCCGTTCCGTTTCGTCCAAGCCGACGCGGTTGCCGAAGATTTTTAAAAACCGTTTCTTGCGCCCGACAATGTAGAAATACCCGTCCGCATCGAACTGCGCCATGTCGCCCGTCTGCAGCACGCCGCCGCGTTCGTCGCCTTTTGCCAAATCCGCGCCGCAGACCGCATAGCCCAGCGTCACGTTGTCACCCGTATAGACCAATTCGCCGACCGTGTCGGGCGTCGTGATTTTGCCACCGTTCGCGTCAATCAAATCAAACTTGCCGCCTGGAATTGCGACACCTGTCGAACCGCATTTTTCCAAAGCCTTTTCGGGCGGCAGATACGCCATGCGCGCGGTCGCTTCGGCTTGCCCGTACATGACGACGAAGTGCTTTCCCTCTTTTGCGGCGTATTCGGCGAATTTCTTATGCAGAGCGGGCAAAATCTTGCCCCCCGCCTGCGTCATCGTACGCAAATCGGGCAATTTGCGGCGGAAGAACATCAGCTTGTCCAGCATTTCATAAGTATAGGGAACGCCGCCGAACGATGTTGCTTTTTCCCGTGTGAAAAAGTCCCAAAATTCACGCTGCATCAGCGTTTTTTGCGTCATCAGAATCGTTGCGCCGACCGCCAGATGCGTATTCAAAATCGAAATGCCGTAAGTATAGTTCATCGGCAAAGTCGTAATCGGACGTTCCGTCGAATCCAGTTTCAAGTATTCGACAATGGAATCCGTGTTGGTGCGAATGTTCTTGTAGCTTTGACGAACGAATTTCGGACTGCCCGTCGACCCCGACGTCGTCAACAGCAACGCCAATTCGTCATACAGCGGATACGCGCGGCTGCCCTCTCTTTTAACAAGGGCGTAGTTTCCCTGTTCAAAAACGGTTTTGCCATCAAATTCCGCGGCTTTGTCGGCGGGAAGCCACAAATAATCGGGCTTGTATTCCGTCAAAAAGTTATCCAGCAAAGCGCGGTCGATGTGCGCGTCCAGCATCAGCGGCACAATGCGGTGATTGATGAACGACACATAGCCGACCAGCGATTCAATCGAGTTTTCGCACAAATTGAACACCAGCGAACGCGGCGGCACCTTATCCGCCAACGCGTCCGTCAAATCCGCCAGTTCCGCATATGAAAAACGCTGACCGTCGTCTTGAATTACCGCCGTGTTGTCGGCAAAATCACGCAAATTCCACATCATCGCGCCTCTTTCATTTTAAAAACCCGACCATGCCCCGCCAAAACAAGAATGTCGTCCGGCAAAGCGTCCAGATAAGGCTTTGTTTTTTCGTTAAACTCTTTCAGACTTCCCCCCGGAAAACGCGTAATCACGGGCGTGTCCCAAATCAGATTGTCGCCCGTGAAAACCGCCGTGTCGTTCATTTTGATGCAGCAGGAACCTTTTGAATGCCCCGGCGTCGCCATAAAGCAAAACGGAATTCCTCCGAAATCAAAAGAAAAAGTGTCGTCAAAAACCATATCGGCTTTAAAAGTAAACGGCTTAAATTCCCGATTGAATTTTTCTGTCAGCCGCGTTCCGTTTTCTTCATCTTTCTGTTCCAGAACAAACGTCATCAACATCGGTCTGTTGTTTCGTTCGACAGCAATCGTTTCCGCGCATTTGCGATGACAAATCAGTTGAAAATCCGTTATTTTTTTCAGCCACGGCAACCCGTAAGTATGATCGGGGTGTTCGTGCGTCAAAAATACTGTTGTTTGACGAGCGTTTTTTTCTTTCAATAACGCTGCGGCTTCCTCATCGGGGTGCGGATCGACGATCAACGCCTTGCCGTCGGAAAACAGAACAAACATATTCGTTCTTAAATATTCCGATTCAAAGCGGTACACATCAATCGCTGACAGGGAAAACCGTTCCATCGCTCCGCACTCTTATTCAAAATCGCTTTCGGAAAAAAGCGTGTCCGCTTCGACGGCACGCACCAGTTTTTTGCCGATAAGCGTATCCTTTTTATCTGCGGGAATCGCCGTCCCCGGACGCTTAACATCCAAATCTTCCGCCGAAATGACGTGTCCGACAGGCAGATCTTTCGCGGCAATGACACTGCGGCGCATTTTCAAACGCTGATCGTACTCCGCCTGCGACACGATGCGCTCTTTTGTTCCCAAAGCCGCCGCAACATTCATACAGGAACGAATCATCAGCGCAAATTCGTCAGGTTCGGTCGCCATGTTGTTGTCCATACCCATTTTGGATTTGTCCAACGTAAAGTGCTTTTCAATGACCGCCGCGCCCAAAGCCGTCGCCGCGCACGCCATTTCCACGCCCAGCGTGTGATCCGAAAATCCGACGGGATAGGCAGGAAACATTTCGCGCAAGCCTAAAATGTTGTTCAAATGAATCGTTTCGGGCTTTGCGGGATAAATCGAAATGCAGTGCAACAAAATGATTTGCGTGTTGCCCGCGTCTTCGATTGTTTTGACCGCGCGTTCGATTTCAGCCGTTTCCGCCATGCCCGTCGACAGCACAATCGGCGCGCCCGTTTTGGCGATATAAGTCAGATAGTCGAAATTGTTGATATCCATCGACGCGATCTTAATGTACGGCGCATTGCACTTTTCCAACAGAAAATCGACTTCCGCGCGCGAATACGGCGTAGATGAAAACGAAATGCCTGTTTCGCGGCAATAATCCGCCAAACCGCCCAGCTGTTCCTCGTTCAAAGAAAACTTGGAAACAATGCGCTTGGCAATCGGGTTGCCCGCATAATAGGATTTGGAATACAGGCTTTCCGCACTCCATGACTGGAATTTGACGCAGTCGACACCGATTTCCTTTGCCTTTTCAATCATTTTCCGAGCGATTTCGACACTTCCGTTGTGACTGGAATTGATTTCCGCGATGATGTAGGGCTTTGTGTAATCGGCAACGGCGACATTGTTGCGCAAAACGACTTGTGCCATGGAGTTCTCCTTATTGGTCAATCGGTTCGACAATCATTTCCGACAAAAACACGTCGCGCGGCAGATACGGCGACTGATCTTCAAGCGGACGCTGAACGAATTTGCCCGTTTTGGTGCGGGCGTAGGAATTGTGCAGATACGTCTGATCCTGCGGCGCCATGACTTCGCAAATCACGGCTTCGGAATCGGACAGAACGGCAGGCAGTTTTGCCGTCAGTTCCGCGGGATTGCTTATTTTTTCATACTTCAAGCCGAAACAGTCCGCGACTTTGCGAAAATCGGGACACGACACGCCGTTTTCCGAGTCCGTGCCGACGGTGCGCGTGCGAAACAAATCCTTTTGCCGTTTGCGAATCACGGCGTAGCAGTTGTTGTTGACAATGATGATTTTAACGGGAATTTTGTTATGTGCGATTGTCTGCAATTCCTGCAAATTCATCATGACGGAGCCATCGCCCGTAACCAGAACGGTTTGATGATTCGCCGCATACCAAGCGCCGATCGCCGCGGGCAAAGCATACCCCATCGCGCCTTGCGAAGCGGGCTGGACGCACTTTTGCGCCACTTTGAACGGAATGGTCGTCGGCGTAATCAATTCCTCCAATCCCGCGTCGGTGACGAAAACCGCATCGTCTGCAAGCGTTTTGCCCAATTCGTCCGCCAACAGATAAATATCGACCGTATCGCCCGCGCGCCTGAAATCTTCGCACTTTGGAAAGATTTCTTTCCAATGCGCGCACTTTTCACTCCAATCGGACGGCGTGACGAAATCCGTTTTCAGCAAAGCGAAGAAATCCGCAAATCCGCACACGATTTTTTGATGCAGACGGACGGTGTTTTTTTGAAACTCCGCATCGTCGATGTCAACGGCGAAAATCTTTGCGGCGCGAGCGAATTTGGCGGGTTCGTTGCCGACCGTCATTGTCGTCATCTTTGCCCCGACCGACAAAATCACGTCGGCGTATTGCACGGCGAAATTCGCGGCTCGGTTCGCCCCCATCGCTCCAATCGCGCCGATAGACAGCGGCAAAGCGGAGCCGTACACGTCAACGGCGGCGGATTCGAACACAACGGGAATTTGATGCTTTTCAACAAACGAAAACACGTCGTTGCGCGCGGCGGCGACACCCGCCCCCAACAGCAGAACGGGACGTTTCGCCGCCGACAAAGCGACTTGCAACTCCGTCAAATCGGGTACACCGGAAACCGTTTTCTCCGGCGTGAAACGCGAGAGTTTTTCGGGCTCGACGCGCGCGTTCTGAATATCCAGCGGCACATCAATCCATACGGGACCTTTGCGCCCCTCGTTCGCCAGATAAAAAGCCTTGTCAAGCTCAAAAGCGATTTTTTGCGGATCGTCAATCATGACGGCGTACTTTGTAATCGGAGCCGCCAAAGAAACAATGTCCGCCTCCTGTTGTCCGAACGTGCGTACGGGAACACCCGTGTGACGCACGGTTTCGTTCAGCGTGTTTTGTCCCGAAATGACGATCAGCGGCACCTCATCCTGCCAAGCGCACAAAACGGGCGTCAGAGCGTTCGTCCCCGCACACCCTGTCGACACCATGCAAGCCCCCATGCCGTTCACGCTTTGGGCGTACGCCATGGCGGCATAAGCGGCGGCTTGTTCGTGATGCGGGCAAACGCAAGTCAGCCCGTCCTGCTTGGCGGCAGCGTCGGATAAGTAAAGCATTCCTCTGCCCGTAATCATGAACAGGTGGCGGATGCCGTTTTCGACCAGACGCTGCATAATGTAATCGGCAACGCGCATGTTTGTTTCCTTTTATGGCTTTTTAGGCATGAAAGCCGTCATCACGTCAGGAACGGCGACCGTCAGTTCGATTTGACAGGCGACTTCACCGTTGATCGTTCCAATAGCGCTTCCCTTTGCCAAACCGTGACGGTAAGAATCCAGTGTTGCCGCAATGTCAACTCGTTTTCCCGGAACGATTTTTTGCTTGAAACGGGCGTGATCGACAGAAACAAATCCCGTCTTTTTGCCTTTGTTTTCGGGAAAAGTCAGAAACGTCATCAAGAAAACCTGAGTCAGCATTTCAATCTGAATGAAGCCCGGAACATTGGGTTCGTCGGAAAAATGCGCCGGAAAAAACCATTCGTTAAACGTAAAGTTCTTAAATCCTTTGGCGTATTTGCCTGGGACGGCCTCCTCAATGCAATCAACAAAAAAGCACGGATAACGGTTTTGCTGATAGGTTTGAATCTCGATCGGATCGAGATTTTTCAAAACGATTTCTTCGC
>ERZ1034842.752-NODE-752-length-10928-cov-4.143199_pt1 | contig 10928 bp, 9 predicted proteins | sample MGYA00520634_ERZ1034842 | MGnify/ENA primary metagenome ERZ1034842 (study PRJEB33766, sample SAMN09781734) | gut metagenome | biome: gut microbiome | host: Homo sapiens | place: Madagascar | study: EMG produced TPA metagenomics assembly of the PRJNA485056 data set... | reverse complement strand
CTCTTTATCAGTGATCAGATCCACCAGCTTTGTAGCTTTGCCCAGTGCTACCGGGAGAACCCCCTCTGCGTCCGGGTCAAGAGTTCCGGTGTGCCCTATCTTTTTCATATGAAGAATTCCCCTCAATTTTGCCACAACATCATGAGAAGTATACCCTTTTTCCTTGCGGATCACTATGATTCCATCCATCAGTCCTCTGTCTCCTGAAACTGTTTGCATATCTGCCCTGTCACATTATTGATCACATCGTACACGGATCCCTGCAGATCACAGCCTGCTGCACGCATATGTCCGCCGCCGCCAAAGTATACTGCGATCTTGCTTACATCAATTTTTCCGTTAGATCGGAGAGAAACCTTGAAAGACTGCTGTTCAAACTCATAGATAAACATAGCAACCTCCACACCCTGAGTGAGACGAAGCTGACTGACAATACCATCTAAATCCTGACCGTCAACACCGTAGAAGTCCATATCTCTCTTTTTGAGATAGCCAACAATACATTTCCCATCCAGAAGCATAATGCTCTCTGCCAGAACTCGTCCCATAACCTGATTCTGGATATAAGTTTTCTGATAAAAAGATTCATCAATAATCTTACTGAAATTGAATCCTGTTTTCATCAGTTCTCCGGCAATCCGCATGGTGTCCGGAGAAGTTGAAGAATACTGGAACACTCCTGTATCGTGAACCATTCCTGTATAGATTGGTTTGGCGATCGTGCAATTTATTTTTTCAGGATCCAACAGACCATATAGAACCTCACAGGCAGAGCTTACCTCTCCCTGGATATGATTGATCTGGGCAAATCCAGGATTGCTGACATGATGATCAATACAAGCTGTCTTTTTTGCAGAGTCAAAATAGGGAGCTGCAATGGCCAGTCTGTCCTTTGCGCTCACATCGCAGGTAACAAAAAGGTCATATTCCTTCTCACCATCCAGTTCCATTTTAACCTCATCCATACAATCAATATGACCAAAAACCGGTTTTGGATGATCCAGATACACATCCACCTGAATCTCCGGCCAGTAGGTTTTCACATATAAATATAATGCCATACAGGAACCGACACAGTCACCGTCCGGACGAACATGTCCGCCGATTCCCATTGTTTTCACACCATCCAGTATCTCCGCAATATTTTTCATATATTTAACCTCTCAAATTTCTTCCTCATCCTGGAAATCATCAATATCAGTTTCCTGTTTGTGAGACTGATCTTTCTTTGCAATATCATCGATCAATTTGGACATGGTCACACCATATTCGATGGACTCATCCAGGATGAAACGAATCTCCGGCGTATTCCTCAGATTCATATTATGAGCAAGCTGACGCCGTATATAGCCTTCTGCACTTTTTAGTCCTTTGATCGTTGCTTCTTTTGCTTCTTTTTCCCCAAGCACACTAATGTATGCCTTACAGGTTTTCAGATCAGGAGCCACTTCCACAGCCATGACAGAAGTCATGGGATGAATACGCGGGTCCTTGATCTCATTACGGATGATGGTGCTCAGCTCTTTCTGAACCTCACCATTGATCCTTGTATTCTTAATACTGTTTTTTCGCATTCAGATATTCACTCCTATTTTATCAGCCGGACATTTCTATCCGGCTGTATCCTGATACCTATCTTGGTACCTCTACCATAATATAGGCCTCTACCTTATCTTCTTCTTTTACATCATTAAAGCCGTCAAATACAAGACCACATTCATAGCCCGTCTTGACTTCTTTTACATCGTCCTTAAATCTCTTCAGAGATGCAAGTTCTCCCTCGAAGATCTGCTCGCCTTCTCTGGAAATACGAACCTTACAGTTTCTCTGGAAGACACCATCCAGAATGTAGCTTCCTGCAATTGTACCAACTCCGGATGCCTTAAACAGCTGACGAACCTCTGCATGGCCAATTACTTTCTCCTCAAATACAGGATCCAGCATACCCTTCATAGCAGCTTCCACATCTTCGATTGCCTGATAGATAACTCTGTACAGACGGAGGTCTACGCCCTCCTGCTCTGCCAGCTGTTTCGCTGTAGTATCAGGACGGACATTAAAGCCGATAATGATCGCATTTGATGTAGCCGCACGACTAACATCAGATTCATTGATGGCGCCAACTCCACCATGGATAACTTTAACAACCACTTCCTCATTGGAAAGTTTGGTCAGACTCTGTTTTACAGCCTCTACAGAACCCTGCACATCAGCCTTTACAATAAGCGGCAGTTCTTTCAGATCACTTGCCTGAATCTGATCAAAGAGATTATCCAGAGACAGTTTACCCTTTGTCTCCTCCAGCAGACGATTCTTGTTTTCTGATACGAATGCCCCTGCAAAATTCTTCGCCTCTTTGTCACTGTCAAAGGACAGCAGAATCTCGCCGGCATTTGGAACATCACCAAGACCCAGAATCTCTACCGGTGTGGAAGGACCAGCCTGTTTAATACGTCGTCCCCTGTCATCCATCATTGCACGTACCTTACCGCTACATGCTCCTGCTGCGATGAAGTCCCCTACATGAAGAGTTCCCTTCTGTACAAGAATTGTAGCAACAGGGCCCTTTCCTTTGTCAAGCTGTGCTTCAATAACCAGACCTCTGGCTGCACGGTTTGGATTTGCTTTCAGTTCACATACCTCTGCTGTAAGCAGGATCATTTCAAGAAGAGTATCAATTCCCTCTCCTGTATGGGCAGAAACAGGTACAAAAATTGTACTTCCACCCCAGTCTTCCGGAATCAGCTCGTATTCAGAAAGTTCCTGTTTTACACGTTCAATATTGGCACTTGGTTTATCAATCTTGTTAATAGCAACAATGATCTCAACGCCTGCTGCTTTTGCATGGCTGATTGCCTCTACTGTCTGAGGCATTACACCATCGTCCGCTGCAACAACCAGAACTGCAATATCTGTAGAGTTAGCACCACGCATACGCATTGCAGTAAATGCTTCATGTCCCGGAGTATCCAGGAAAGTAATCTTCTCTCCGTTGATCTCTACCACAGAAGCACCGATATGCTGTGTAATACCACCAGCCTCACCTCTGGTTACATTTGTTTTACGGATAGCATCCAAAAGAGATGTCTTACCATGGTCAACGTGACCCATAACACAGACAACCGGTGGTCTTGGAACCATCTTGGATTCATCCTCTTCTTCCTCTTTCAGAAGCTCTCCGATCACATCCACCTTCTCTTCCGGTTCTGCAACAATATCATATTCCAGAGCAATTTCCTGAGCTTTTTCAAAATCGATTTCATGGTTCACAGTAACCATCATACCCTGCATGAAAAGCTTCTTTACGATGGCGGAAGGCTGCATTTTCATTGCCTCTGCCAGTTCGCGGATCGTCATCTTCTCCGGAAGGGTAATCTCCTTAACCTCTGGTTTCTTCTCTTCCTGTTTTGGCTGAGGAGCCGGCTTCTGCAGTGCCTTCGGTAATCTGGAATTCTTGTTAAAGCCTCCCTGATTTGGTCTGCGTCCACCATTGTTCTGGCTCTTGTCGAATTCTTTTTTCTTATTTTTATTCTCTCTGTCGCGCTCTCTCTTGCTGTCCTTGGAAGTCTTGGTCAGTTCAGGTGCAAATACCATGTCATCATTCTTTCTGGTATTCTGGCGCTGTCCCTGCGGACGGCCTTCACCCTGTGGTCTGCCCTGGCTAAATCTGCCTCCCTGGCTTCTTCCATCTCCCTGCGGACGACCGCCCTGGCGGTTCTGGCCATCTCCCTGGCCTCTTCCCTGTCCAAAACGATTTCCCTGTGGACGGCCTTCACCCTGGAAACGGCCACCCTGACGGTTCTGGCCATCTCCCTGGCGGGAGCCTCTGTTGCCGGCACCTGCACGGTCCGAAGTTGCCTGACGCGGAGACTGAGTTTCTGCTGTTTTTGTCACAGCTGGTTTTACTGTCTCATTTGTCTTTGGTGCCTCTGCTGTTTTTTCAGCTGCAGGCTTTACTGTTTTCTTTCTTGTTTTTCCTCCGTCGCTTGCATTCTGTGCATGATAAACACGGATAATATTCTTTTTCTTTTTAGGTGTTTCAGCCTTCTCTCCTTCAAGATTTGCTGTTACAACCTTTTCTTCTGTTTTGGGAGTATCCAATTTCGCAATATGCTCCTTTCCCCTATTATATTTATCTGTTTCTGTTATTTCCTTGTTCTGCCTTCCAAGCTCTCTGGCCAACTCATGTATCTGCAATTTTGACAATTGCTATACCTCCTTCATGATTGCTTTCGCAAAGTTTTCATCCTGGACAGCCAGACAGGCACGGAATTCCTTTCCCATTGCCCTGCCAAGACTCTCTTTATCTGAATAAAAAGAAATCGGAACTTCATAAAAGCTGCACATGTTTCGGAATTTCTTCTTGGTATTCTCTGATGCATCCTCAGCTACAATAACCAGCAGTCCCTTTCCTGTTTTTACTGATTTCTCAGTGGAAAATTCACCGCTTACAGTCTTGCCTGCTTTGGTAGCCAGCCCTATCAGTGACAGTACTCTGTTATTTTTCAATATCCTCCAGCTCCTTCTTCAGTCGCTCATATACTTCGTCCGGAATCCCTGCCTTCAGAGAACGTTCAAGGCCATGATTTTTCATTGCCTTTTCCAGACAGTCTCTGGAGAAACACAGGTAAGCACCTCTGCCGTTTTTCTTTCCGGTAGTATCCAGTACAATTTCATCCTCTGTAGTCTTCAGGACTCTTATCATTTCTTTTTTACTTTTCATTTCCCTGCAGCCTGTACATTGGCGCATAGGAATCTTACTCTTCGTTTTCATGATCTGCTGCTTCCTGCTCCTCTGCAGAATTCTCTTCTATACCGGATTCTGCTTCAGAATCATTTTCTGCATATTCGTCGCCGGACTCCTCATCCTCATCATAATCATAGAAATCGCCGGATTCCCTTGCCTGGGTTTCACTCTTGATATCAATCTTGAATCCTGTCAGTCTTGCTGCCAGACGCGCATTCTGACCTTCCTTGCCGATTGCAAGAGAAAGCTGGTAATCCGGTACAACCACCAGTGCTGTTTTATCATCCGGATCCGCCATAACTGCAATTACTTTTGCTGGGCTTAAGGCATTCTCAATAAGAATTGCCGGATTCTCATCCCAATTGATAATATCAATTTTTTCACCGCGGAGTTCTTCTACCACAGCATTAACACGGGCTCCGTTCATACCTACACAGGCTCCTACAGGATCTACATCCGGATCATTGCTCCATACTGCGATCTTAGTACGGGAACCAGCCTCACGGGCAATACTCTTAATCTCTACAGTACCATCTCTCACCTCTGCAACCTCTGACTCAAAAAGTCTTTTTACCAGTTCCGGATGAGTTCTGGATACCAGAATACGAGGTCCCTTCGGTGTATCCTTAACTTCCAGGATATACAGCTTGATTCTCTCTGTAGGTTTAAAATGCTCACTCTTAACCTGTTCGTTTTCACTTAAAACAGCGTCTACCTTACCCAGATTAATACTTACATTCTTGCCCATCACACGCTGCACAATACCTGTTACCACTTCTTTTTCAATTCCATGATATTCATCATACAGTACTCTGCGCTCTTCCTCACGGATTTTCTGCAGGATTACGTTTTTGGCATTCTGTGTTGCAATTCGTCCGAATTCCTTAGACTGGATGGGAACCTGGACAATTCCGCCGATTTCTGCTCTGGATGTAATTTTCTGAGCATCTGTCAGGGAAATTTCCAATGCCGGATCTTCCACATATTCCACAACATTTCGCTCTGCATATACAGCAAAATCACAGGTTTCCGGATTAATGGTCACATGTACATTGTCTGCTTTGCCAAAATGGTTCTTGCAAGCCTGGATCAGAGACTGTTCAATTGCCTCCAGCAATGTATCTTTGCTGATATTTTTTTCCTTTTCCAGGATATCCAGCGCCTCCATTAACTCTTTGTTCATTTTTTTCTTATCCTCCCGAATTTATCACTAAAACTCAATTGCCTGACGTATCAGAGCCATATCCTTTTTCTCAAATGTGCGCTCCGTGCCATCTTCATCGATTGTCACACTGTTACTGTCAAACGCGGTCAATATACCGCAGAACTCTTTTTGTTTCTCAATTGGCCGGTAGGTACGGACCTCCACCAGTTTTCCCATATTTCTCTGAAAGTCTTTTTCTTTTTTCAGCGGTCTGTCCAGCCCCGGAGAACTGATCTCCATAATATAGCTGTCTTCAATAAAATCATTCTCATCCAGCTTATCACTGAAAGCTCTGCTTACTGTTTCACAGTCATTCACCGTGATTCCACCTGGTTTGTCGATATATCCTCTCAGATACCAGTTTCCGGCTTCCTTTACATATTCCACATCCACCAGTTCAAATTCATTCTGCTCCACAATCGGCGCCAGAAGCTCTTCTGCTCTTTTCTCATACTCTTCCCGTCTGCTCATTTTCCCACCTGCCTTTCCATTCAGCAAATAGGAGTGGGCTCACGCCCACTCCTATTTTAACAAGTTCTAATCTTTTTCTATTGTAGCACCAATTATGGGTAAATGCAAGGCTTTTCCGGCATTTTCTTTTTATTGTTTCAAATACGCGGCTTTGTGCCTTTGGTATCACGCCTGGAAAGCTTCACCTTATTCAGAGTATATGGTTTGTCATGATACTCAATGGTATACTCCTGCCTGGTCTCCAACATATATGCATGAGATACCCTGTCTCCTTCTGCCAGCTTCATCCCCCGGACACCAATAGATGTTTTTTTCATAGAAGAAACATCCTGTTTCTGGAACCGCAGGAAATATCCCCCTTCGCTCTGAAGGACGATCTGCTCCATCTCATCTGCAGATCCCACAAAAATCAAGCTATCCTCATCTCCCAGCTTGGTAGACACAATCGTTCTTTTTGCCACCTCAAACTCTGCACCGGACACTAGCTTGCACATAGAAGAAGCTGTAACAAACAACAGGGTTGACTGTCTGATCTCCGCCAGCGGCGCCACATAGAGCATTTGTTCTTCCGTGCTGTTATAATTGCTCAGATTATCTGCCGGTGTACCTTTATCCCGGAACCGTACCAGAGGTATATCTGCCACCTTAACACTGTGCATCTTGCCTTTATCTGTAAATATACAGATCTTATCCGTATTCATACAATGGAATACATATTTATTCTCTGCAGTGGCAGCATCTTTATTTCTCTCATATGCAGATTTATCGATCACTCTCATATAACCAAAACGGTCCATCAGGAATGTCACTTCCATCTCTTCCATTTTCTTTTCTTCGTATACGGCTTCCTCTGCATTTTCAATTACTGTACGGCGTCTGGAACCATATTCTTTCTTAATCTGATCCAGATCTTTCATGATCACAGCTGCCATAGAATCATAATTATTCAGAATATCCTCATAGAGAGCAATGTTCTTCATTGTTTCTCCATATTCCGCCTGGAGTGCCTCCATCTCCAAACCAATCAGTTTATACAGTCGCATTTCCAGGATAGCCGTAGCCTGTCTTTCTGTAAACTGCAGTGTCTTCGCAGCTTTCTCGCTGGACCTGGACTTAAATTTAATTCCTTCTGTATTTCCCTCAACCAGACATTTTTTCACCTGCTCACGGCTTTTGCTGCCGCGAAGGATCTCAATGATCAGATCAATCACATCACAGGCCTTGATCAGACCTTCCTGGATTTCCTTCTTCTCCTGCTCTTTATTCAGAAGTGTGGTATATTTTCTGGTTGTAACGTCAAATACAAAGTCCACATGGTGCTCTATCACCTGCTTCAGGCTCAAAGTTTCAGGTCTGCCATCTGCAACCGCAAGCATATTGACACCAAATGTATCTTCCAGCTTTGTTTTCTTATACAGCATATTGGTCAGGTTCTCCACATCAGCATCACGCTTCAGATCAAGAACTATACGGATTCCTTCTTTGGAGGACTGATTTGAGATATCCACAATATCTGTTGTTTTCTTACTTTCCACCAAAGATGCGATATCATTCAGGAATTTTCCTATATTCGCACCTATCATAGTGTATGGGATCTCCGTGATCACAAGCTGCTGCCTGCCGCCTTTCAGCTTCACTGTTTCCACCTTGCCTCTGACGCGGAGTTTTCCTGTTCCTGTCTCATAGATCTTAAGCAGGTCATCTTTATTTACCACCAGACCGCCTGTAGGAAAATCCGGTCCTTTAAGATAGCGCATCAGTCCTTTGACACTGATGTCATTATTCTTCATATATGCCTTTACAGCATCGACTACCTCTCCCAGGTTATGAGGAGGAATGCTGGTTGCCATGCCAACTGCAATCCCGTCAGCTCCGTTTACAAGAAGATTGGGAATCCTGACAGGAAGCACCACCGGTTCTTTTTCTGTCTCATCAAAGTTTGGCATAAAATCCACAACATTCTTATCCAGATCCTCAAGAAAAACATCCTGTGTCAACTTCTCCAGTCTTGCTTCCGTATATCGCATGGCAGCTGCACCATCGCCCTCAATAGAGCCGAAATTTCCATGTCCATCAACCAGAGTTTTACCTTTTTTGAAATCCTGGGCCATCACTACAAGGGCTTCATAGATGGAACTGTCCCCATGGGGATGGTATTTACCCATAGTATCGCCTACAATACGGGCACATTTTCTGTAAGGCCTGTCGTATCGGATTCCCAGTTCATACATATCATACAGTGTTCTTCTCTGTACAGGCTTTAATCCGTCACGCACATCCGGCAGAGCTCTGGAGATAATAACACTCATGGCATAGTCGATATAGGATTTCTGCATGACCTCCGCATAATCGGTGGAGATCACATTCTCCTGTTTTGTTTCCATTTATTTCATTCCTCCATTTATATCAGATATCCAGTTCAGCATCCTGCGCATGCTCATAGATAAACTTCTTTCTCGGTGGCACATCGCTTCCCATAAGAATCTCTGTCACACTGGATGCAAGTCTTGCATCCTCAATCTCTACACGCTTCATCATTCTGGTCTCCGGATTCAGCGTAGTTTCCCAAAGCTGTTCTGCATCCATTTCTCCCAGACCTTTATATCTCTGCAGAGTGAAGCTTCCCGGCTTATGGGCGCGTCTGTATCTTTCCAGCGCCTTGTCATCATACAGGTATTCTTCCTGTCCTTTCTTTGGCATAACCTTATACAGCGGTGGCATGGCAATATACACATGTCCCTCTGTGATCAGGTCTGGCATAAAACGATAGAACAGAGTAAGGAGAAGCGTGGAAATATGAGCTCCATCCACATCAGCATCTGCCATGATCACGATCTTGTCATAGCGAAGCTTTGTAATATCAAAATCATTTCCATATCCTTCGGAGAATCCACATCCAAAAGCATTGATCATAGTCTTAATCTCCGCATTTGCAAGTACCTTATCAATAGTAGCTTTCTCCACATTCAGTATCTTACCTCTGATAGGAAGGATTGCCTGATAATTACGGTTACGGGCAGTCTTTGCAGAACCTCCCGCAGAATCACCCTCCACAATAAAGATCTCACACTGGGACGGGTCTTTTTTTTCACAGTTTGCCAGCTTTCCGTTAGAATCAAAAGAATATTTCTGTTTGGTCAGAAGATTCGTCTTCGCTCTCTCCTCTGTTTTACGGATTTTTGCTGCTTTCTCCGCACAGGAAAGGATGGTCTTAAGAGTCTCCAGATTCCTGTCAAAGTAAAGCACCATCTGTTCTCCCACCACTTTACCTGTGGCGCGGGACGCATCCTGATTATCCAGCTTTGTTTTGGTCTGTCCTTCAAATCGAGGTTCCGGATGCTTAATAGAAACAACCGCAGTCATTCCATTACGGATATCTGCACCTGTAAAATTAGGATCTTTATCTTTTAAAATACTAATCTCTCTGGCATAAGTATTCATCACTGTAGTAAAGGTAGTTTTAAATCCTGTAAGGTGTGTACCGCCTTCTGCATTGTAAATATTGTTGCAGAATCCAAGTACATTCTCCCTGAACTCATTGGTAAACTGGAAGGCCACCTCTACCTGAATTCCATCAGACTCTCCTTTTAGATAAACCGGTTCATGGAGAACCTCTGCATTCTGATTCAGATCCTTAATAAATCCGATAATCCCATCCGGTTCATGATATGTGATATCCTCAATCTCAGCACCTCTTTTATCTTCAAAATGAATCGTCAGCTCCGGATTCAGATAAGCAGTTTCATGGAGTCTGCTCTTTACTTCTGTGGCGGAAAATCTTGTCTTTTCAAAAATCTCCGGATCAGGCAGGAAATTAATACTGGTTCCTGTCTGTCTGGTCCTTCCCAGCTTTGGCAGAAGTCCCTCTTCCAGTTCCAGCGTAGGAATTCCCCTTTCATAATGATCGTGATGTATATATCCGTCACGACTGATCTTAATATCCAGATATGTAGACAATGCATTGACAACCGAGGAACCTACTCCATGAAGTCCTCCGCTGGTCTTATAGGCTGAATTGTCAAATTTACCGCCTGCATGAAGTGTGGTAAATACAAGTCTCTCTGCAGATACTCCCTTTTCATGCATATCTACAGGAATTCCTCTTCCGTTGTCTGTAACTGTACAGGATCCGTCTTTCTCCAGGACCACATGGATCAAACTGCAGTATCCCGCCAGATGTTCATCCACCGCATTATCTACGATCTCATAGATCAGATGGTTAAGTCCTTTTCTTGAAACACTTCCGATATACATTCCCGGACGCTTACGGACCGCCTCCAGACCCTCCAGAACAGAGATACTCCCTGCATCATAGGTTTCTTTCTTTGCCATATCTGTTATCTTTCCTTTCTTTCTTATTTCAAGCATGCATTTACGCTCTGACCCATGCCATTGCTTCTGGCAAAAAAAATGACCAGAACCGAAATTCTGATCATTTGTTTCCCACTATTTGTTAGCAGCCAGTACGGGAATCGAACGTATCTTTAAACTGCTATCTTTCCCATA
>ERZ1034842.747-NODE-747-length-11001-cov-6.629819_pt1 | contig 11001 bp, 6 predicted proteins | sample MGYA00520634_ERZ1034842 | MGnify/ENA primary metagenome ERZ1034842 (study PRJEB33766, sample SAMN09781734) | gut metagenome | biome: gut microbiome | host: Homo sapiens | place: Madagascar | study: EMG produced TPA metagenomics assembly of the PRJNA485056 data set... | reverse complement strand
CCGCACAGCGCACCGTCAACACAATAACCGCCGCGAAGCAGCATTCTTGTCCCCGTCCTTGCCGACCAATGACCGTCGGCGTAAAAGGTCGTGGAAGACCCTGCCGCCTTTGCCACCAGAAAGCCGTATTTTCCCGCGTGGATGCGGGAAATGTACGCCGCGTTGTAATCCCCCTCCGTCGTCAGTCCCGTGTTGATGTAGCCTGTCCCTGTGCGGTTGTAGCCCGTCGTGGTTGAACCGTCCGCCGTCGAACGCGTCATCTTGACGTGGTAAATGCCCTCTATCAGCAAAACGCCGTTCGGTCGCCGCCAGCGGTTGCCCCACCAGTTCTCCATGCCGAAAACCTTGACGCATTGGTTGTTGGTGTTTGAACCCCAGAACATACCCTTTTGATTGCCCGACCCCGTCGGCAGAAACGCCGCCGCGCTTGTCCCGCCGTTGATGTTGCCGTTGCCCAGCGCCGCTTGGCTGTCCGTGTTCTCGAACATCAAAACGAACAGCGCCGTGATTAAATCCTCGTCCGCCCAAACCGTCGTCGTCCAGCCCGCGCCGTTCGCTTCGGCATACGCGGCTTCTTGGTCGGCGGTCGAACCGGATTGCGCGACCGCGTTCAGCGACAGCGAACGCATGACGTTGTCAACCAGATTGCCCTCGTAAATCGGGGTGTAGAAATGCTCGGCGTAAGTGCCGTCCGATTTGAGCGTCGAAAAACACTCAAACCCGCTGTCCTGCTTGACGTTGGAAAAGAAAACGTAAATGCGGTTTCTGTCGCGGTACTTCTTCATAAAGACCGTGTTCCATTCCATCATCGCGTTTCCGTCAAAGGCGGAGTTCGCAACGTCCGACGCCGTCCCGTCCGCCTTTTTCAGATAATTGTCGGGGTCAAGATAATACGCGACTTCCCCGCTGCGTTTCAGCATGCACGGACGCGGCAAAAACGGCGCGTTCCGCCAGTCGCCCCATTCAAAGCGGTTGTTCTCGAAATCCATGTACGCGCGTTCGTAAAAATAATTGTCGCACCCCTCGATTTTGTGAACGCGCGTCGAAGTGACGGGCGCGGCTTCGTCAATGTAATAGCCGTACACCCACACGCCGAAACAGTTGCGCTTGTCCAAACAATAAACGCCGTTAACGCTCCGCGGAAACGCACGATACTTCCACGCCGCCGCGTTTTCCTGCGTATCGACCAGCGCGTCGTCCAAATGGCTGTCGCGGTCGGTAACCGTCGCCACAATCACGCCGTCGTCAATGTCTTCGGGATACGCGTCTTGTTTTTTGACAATGACCGTCGCGTCCCACGATGCGATGACGTAGCCGTCGATGATGGTGTCCCGCGGGTCTTTCCACCACAGACGAACCGTCCGCCCGTCCGCGTCAATGCTGATTCTTTTCTGCTCGATAATGCTCATTGGGATTCCCTCGCTCCTTACCCGTTCGGCGTACGCCGCCGCTTTCAATTCCGATTGTTTGGCTTCCGTCTGACTGACGGCACTCTGCTGCTGACTTGCCAAAGCCGCCGATGCCGACGCGCTCGCCGCCGCCGCTTGGTTCGGCGCGTCCTTGATCGCCGCTATCTCTGCCGAGCACAAAACAACGTCGTTCACAGCGTCTGATACGGTCTGCACCTGCGGCAGCTTCCCATAAACCGCGACCAACTCTGCCAGTTTCCCGTACAACGCCAGCAATTCCGCTTCCGCCCCCGCTACCGTATTGATTGCTGCGATGTCGTTCGACAGCGTGATCAGATGATCTTTGATTTCATAAAGGGCTTCCACTTTGTCGATCAGTTCAGACGGCTGGGATTCCGAAAACACGTCAACTTTGACGGCGCGGTCGATTTCCTCCGCCAGCTGTTGAATCTGCATTGTCAGCTTGTCCAAAGCCTGCTCATGCAGTTCCGCGGGGAACGTCCCGGCTTCTTGATAATCGGTCAGCTGTGTTAGTTCGACGACGCGCATGATCGTTATTTTCGTGCCGTTCAGCGGCATATCCGTCAAAGCGACCGTACCCCCTTTCGGGTATCCGATTTCCGATTGTTTGTCGGCAGCGGAGCCGCTGATAGAATAATCAATATCCTGTTTCAACAGTTCTTTCGGCGCTTCGCCGATTTTGCGATAAACGACCAAATCCTTTTTTCGGATAAAATAAAACGGAACCTCAAAATTTTTGCTGGTTCCGTTCGCCGTGTATTCCACTTTGCTTTTTTGGTTTGAAACTGTCATACGACCTCCATTGTCACATATAACGCCTGTATAGTCATGGGCAGAGGCATATCCTGCACGACGCGAACCGTCGCGTCCTTGCTCCAATGTCCGCCCGTCGAAATCTGCTTTATCCCGGAAAACAGGGAAACGGGCGCGTTCATCTTTTGCGTTCCCGTGTAGTATTGGATTGTGTTCAGCCCGACCGCTTCAACACCTGCTTTGCCTCCCAGTGTGTCCAGCAGCATGACTTCAATGTTTGAAATATGCTTGAACGTCCGTTCCTTGTTGACCGAAGGAATAAGGCTTGACGGTTCGACAACGGATTCATACCCGATTCCGACAATGACGTGCTTTGCGGCGGATTGCAGATTGATGGATCCGTTTGAAACGACTTGCGATGGCTGAACGCCGCCGTCCGCCAGAATATCGACCGTCAGACCTTCAAGGTGTCCCAGCCCGTCAATGACGGTTTGTGACGATTCCTTGTCGATAACGACCGCGCAATCGACGAATACGCTGTTCGTCGGCAAACTGTCGCCGTCGGGCAAGCCATCGGACAGGGTTTCCAAATACGTTTTTTTAATGCCGTTGACGTTTCGCTCGACGGCAAGAAACAGACTGTCCCGTTCTTGGTCGATGTTCGGCAGGGAACAGATTGACATGACCTTTCCCGACACGTCCGCGTCGAACCACGCAACGACGTTTTCACGAATGGACAGCGTGCAGCCGATAAGGCTCCCGTCTTTCTTGCACGCCCACAAAATCGGCGTTTTCTTGGCGCAAAAGGCGGTTTCTTTGATTTTTCCGCGGGTAATGTCGGGATTGAACTTTGTCAAATCGCTTTTTTCGTAGGTTTCGTACACCTGCGAATAGCGCAGAAAGTAAATGCTGCGGCGGAAAGTGTCCGTAAAGACGATACCGTCGTCCGTCAGTTCGGGCTTTAAGGAACACGTCCCGACATCGAACGCTTTGACGGCTTTTTTGTTGGACGGCGTGACCGCCAGCCCCAAAGTGCTGGACGTGATTCCGTACTCGAACGACAGTGTCCCGACCGTCAGCATATCCGCGCTGACCAGCCAATAAATGTCCGCCCCTTTTTCAACCGCCATATTGACGGAAAATCCGTTTGTTTCAAGCACGGTCGCGTCCGCTTTTTTGATTGAAAAATCAACGCCTCCGGCTTGACAGGCGGCGTAAATGCGCCCCGCTTTTGCCACCCACAAACGCTCTTGGTGATAACAGACGGATTCGGGGTACCCGTTTGCCGCGGAAAAAGGTGACATTCGCCACATCTTCGTTGCTTTCCCGCTGTGGAACTCGCCGTTTAAATCGGTCAAGGTCGCCGTTGTCGCGCTTGGCACGGCGGAAATTTTCGCGTCAAGGCATTTCGTCGCGCCGTTGTCCACGGTTTCGACGTGGATCCAGCGCCCGATGTCGTTTGCGGAAAACAGGTTTGCACTTGCCGTCGCGGTCGTTCCCGCAACGCTGATTGTCGTGTCCGTGATGTTTTCGTCCAGATACGGACCGTTTTTGAACGCAACGTCCTCGATTTTGAAATCGGCGGCGTTGTTTGCGCCGATTGTCCGTGTGATTTTTTTCATCGGATAATCGGCATGCGCCAGAAACATAACGTCTTGCACCTGCGTGTAAAACAGGTTTGGAATATCGGCGGCTTTATAGGTTGTCTGCAAAGTCTTGACGATGGTTTCCCCGTTCATCACGTCGATTTTGTTTTCGTAAAAAACAAACAGATAGCGTTGAAACGGCGAAAAAACAAACGGCAGCAGTCGAATCGCGCCCGTGATGTCGGCGACGTACCGCGTTCCCGCGCGACGCTGCAAAGGACCTTGAACGGTCGGAATGAAGTTTTTCAGCGTTTTGCATGACGCGACATATTCGTCGCGGGCGCGAAGCAGAGGGGAGAATTTGCCCGCATTCAGCGATTTGACGGCTTGAATAATCGGCATCAGCGAATCCCCCACGAACAGGCATAGACGATTTCTTCGGGCGTGCTTTCCTGCGCGGAATCGCGTTTTGCACTTTCAAACAGATCGGCGCGGCGGCGTTTCAGCTGTTCTTCCAGATTTTTGTCGGAAGTCAACAGAAAACAGGTTTCAATAGCCAAATCATACGCCAGCAAAGCCGCAACATCTTCGGTCAGAGCGGCTTCGTCGATGTCGGCAATGCCCGTGAATTTCATTTCTTCGGCGTCCGTATAAACGGCATCGCCTTTGCGAACGCCGCCGTTCTTGTCGAAAAAACGCGGATCGACGCGCAAACAGTCGGCAGGCAGCTGGTATTTGTGCAGATAACCGAACTCCGGCATTTCGGACAGCGGATTTAAAACGTAATCTTTGCGGGCGCAGGCGAACGGGTACGAACGCAGCAGCCTTTTTTTGGAATTGTTGAACAGCGCATCCATGGCGGGCGCACCCTCGGCGGAAATAACCGTGGCTTGTCCCAACAGGGTTAAAGCGTGATTGATGATGTCGGTTTTGTTCATCGGCGTTTCTCCAAACAAAAAAGCCGCTGTAATCAGCGGCTTTCACACTTATCTTAGTGTAATTCCAGTATGCCCCGAAAAACGAACGCCGTCAAATCAAAAAAGTAGCCCCGGAATCGGGGCTGTTGAATTAAAGCAAATTTGATGTTTTTTTTCTCGGATCGGGAAAGACGGAATACAATCCGTCAACATGTTCGACCAAAGCGGGTTGAATATGCCCTCTCATAGGATCCAAGATAAAATCAATGCCTTCGCGCCTTGCCATTTTTGCGACAGGAACAAAATCGCCGTCTCCGGCAACCAAAACCATAGTGGAAACCTGTCCTTTTAAAGTCATCGTCGCAATATCAATACCGATTTTCAAATCGACTTGTTTTTGACGAACATTCAGAATCAAATCCTTTTCGGGATCCAAATCGGAAATTTGAATCTCCCCTTTGAGCAATCGCGTCATCTGTTGCGGCGCAATAGTCCAAGGGTTATCTTTGTCCCTATTTAAGACCCCCAGCCGCAACGCCATCTTTCGCATTTTTTTTAATTCGGTATGCAATTCGTTTTTAAATTTGTATTGAGGAGTTTCGTTAAACTTAATGTATTTTTTTGTCATAATGCTATGAAGCTTTTCACCGATAGGCGGGCAATCATAATAAAATATGCGATAAATGTTTTGATCTAACTTTTTAGCGTGTTCAAAGCACAGCGTTTTGATTTTTTTGGTGACATAAGAAACATCAAAAACTTGCTGTTGCTCTTGCGGCAGATTCTTTTGTTCCGCAAGATACAGGGCTTTCAATCTTTTGATAAAATAACCGCCGTCAATGAGAATAGCGACTTTTCCGTCTGTGGTGTAGTAGTTTGTGCTTTCCATAATTAACCTCAAAAAAAAGGCTCTTGGATCTGCTGACAAGCTATAAAATAAATGCCAACGACACCAAGAGCGTTATTACAAGATTATGATGGGTTTTTAACCGCCAAAAGTCAATAACTTTTTTCAAAAAATGAAAAATTCGTCCCTACCTCCCGCCCTTTTTCATATCGTCAATCGTCCTTTCGACGGCTTTGTTCAGCAATTACTCGCCGTCGGCGACGCGTTCGACGAAATCGGCGGGGATTAAAACGGCGCGCACGGCGACGGCACCGAACCGCACGCTGACGGGATAACGGCGCGCCTGCGGCATGGACAGCAGGACGGCGCGCGTCTTGTCGCCGAAAAATCCGTTGCCGACGGCGTAGTATTTTTTCCCGTCCAGAAAAAACGGACGCACGCCCGACGCCTGCATTTCCCCGAATTCCGCGCGGTCGCGCACGAAATCGCCGATGGTTCCGCCTTTGAACGGCGTTGACAGGATTTCCCGCACGGCGTTTTCGGCGGCGGACGCGTCAAACGCGGCGATTGTTTCGGCGATGTCGATTCTGGGCAACGGCGTTTGCGCCCATACGGCGCGGGCGGCGGCTTTGCCGAACAGCAGACGGGCTTCCCGCACGATGCCCACCCATTGCGTCAGCGTCCCGTCTTCCAGCGCGCCCGACGCGCAATCGTCGTCGCGCGCGGCGGGGGCGACATACGCCCCCGTTTTGCGAATGCTCGGCAATACTTCCGCCGTCACCCACTTGCGGAACTTCTTCGCTTCGGGCTTGCGGCTGACCAGCACCAAATGATACAGTCCGCTTTCGTTGATGACGTTCATTTCTTGGTCGCCAGAGGGGGTACTCACATTATGAGTACCCTTCTCGTCGTCGTCCAAAACACGTGTAGCATTATATGCATCGCGAAAATCCAACACCCGCGCCACGTCGGCGGCGACGAACCACGGCTCGCCGTCGATGTCCACAACGCGCACGGCGTTGTCTTCAAAATCGAATACTTGAATGTCGTTCATCGCGCGCCCGCCTTTCCGCCGTCCGCGCGGCGTTCCGTTGTTTCTTTCAGCGTTTCGTACTTTTCGGACAATTCGTTGAAATCGGCGACAAGGTCGTTGTATAGTTTGCGCCAGCGATCCGCTTCGTCCGTCAGCGTCGTTTCCCGCACTTTCGCGTCGATGATTTGCTTTCTCAAATCGGCGTAAACCGCGTCCGTTCCCGCCAATGCCGCGCACGCGTCCATTACAATCGCGCCGACGCTCATTTGCGCTTTTTCCAATTCCGTCATGATTTTGTTGCCCTTTTCTTACAAAGGTTGCCTGACCCCGTCAGGCGCGGGGGGTTAAGAACGTGCAACAAATCACGTGGGCTTCTTCGATATATCCGCCGCCCCCCCGCATATTTCGGGCATAAAAAAGGCGTGCTGACGGGACGTTGACCGTTTGTTGTTCGAGTTCTTAACCTCGACAACCACCATACGCCCCCGCCGATTCCCTTGTCAACAAAAAAATCGCCCGCGGTTCACGACGCCGCGGGCTGAAAGAAGGTGTGGACATTGACCCACTTTGTATCTCTTATGCCCTTATTATAACCGCAACGTTTTTTGTTTTACAAGACTTTTTCGTCCTCCGCGTTGTCTTCGAAATCAAACACCTGAATGTCGTTCATCGCGCGCCTGCCTTTCCGCCGTCGGCGGCGCATTTTTCGGACAGTTCGTTGAAATCGGCGACGGCGGCGTTATAGGCTCTGCGCCAAAAATCCGCGTCCGCCTTCGCATCGATAATCTGTTTTCTCAAATCGCTGTAAACCGCGTCCGCGCCGCCCAACGTCGCGCACGCATCCATCACAATCGCGCCGATTGTCCGCTGTATTTCTTCCATTGTCATGATTTTGTGTCCTTTTTGAAAGGTACCCTTAATCCGTAAGGTGTCGGGAGGTCAAAACGTGCACAAAATCACGTGGGCTTCTTCAATATATCCGCCGCCCTCCCGACAAAAAAATAAAATTCGGGCATAAAAAAGGCGTGCTGACGGGACGTTGACCGTTTTGTGTTGAGTTTTGACCTCGGCAACTACCATACGCCCCCGCCGATTCCCTTGTCAACAAAAAAACGACCGCGGTTCACGACGCCGCGGTCTGAAAGAAGGTGTGGACATTGACCCACTTTGTATCTCTTATGCCCTTATTATAACCGCAACGTTTTTTGTTTTACAAGACTTTTTCGTCCTCCGCGTTGTCGGTAAAAAAAACGACCGCGGGTGGTAAATCCGCGGTCTGAAAGGAGGTGATTCGATTGCTGTCTTTTCATCTCTTATGCTCTTATTATAAGCATAACGGTTTTTGTTTTACAAGCCCTTTTTGTCTGCTATATTCGGCTTCGCCGCACCTTTGCGGTTGAAAGGGGGTGAAGAAATTGCTGTCAATTCATCTCAAAGCGGCTGCGTATCTGTTGCTGTTTATAGCATTCCTGCTTGAAACAATCAACCGATGACAGCCTGCGCCCGCGGCGGCTTGGTAACCCGCCGCGGGCGTTCTTTTTAAAATCCCGCCTGCACGCCCTCAAACCGCCGCATGATGTCGCGCTCCGCCTCCGCCTGCAAATCGGGGTGGCGTTCCAGCATTTCGGCAATGGCGGCTTTCCGCCCCGCGTTGACGACGGCGCGGATGAAATTCGCCTTGCTCCCCGGCGCATCGGGACCGCCGTCGCTCAAACTTTCGTACCCGTATTCGGGCTTTTTGCCCGACACGACGGCGTTTAAAAAATCTTTCACGCCCATGCCGTCGAACTCGTCCAGCTTCAAACCGTTGCCCGCCAATCCGACGTATTCGTTGTAAAGCGCGGGACGCGTTTTCAAATCGATTTTTCCGCCGCCGACGGAAATCTTGCGGTTCGGCATCGGTATAAACGCCCCCTGCGCCAGAATTTCACGGTCGATGGGTTCTTGGCTTTCTTCGGACACGCGCACGGGAACGAACATGTCGTAAGCCGCGCTGCCCGTCGCGCGCTTTATTTTGCGTCCGAACAAATCCAAACGGTCGGGAACGTCTTTCGACAGCCCCGGCGTCTGCGCCTTTAAACGGTCGATGACGTTTGCCGCGTCTTTGGCGTACGGGTCGGTCGTTCTGGCGACGGCGGCGGACAGCGCGTTGACGCTGGACAGCCCCGGCACCATTGAAATCAATCCGTTAGCGACCAGCGCGCGGGCTTTCGCCTCGGTCGGGTCGGCGACCGCGTCGACGATGTCCATCAGCCCCGACAAATAGGTTTTGTTCAAAACGGCGTTTGCGACTTTCAGCGCGATTAAACCGCTTGCGCTCATCATGTCAGTATCGTCGTTTTCGTCGAATCCGCTTTCGCCGTATCGGTCGCCGATCATCAAATCGGCGATGTCCGCCATAATCGACAAATCCGTCGCGACGGGGTCGAACCGCGCGAACGAATAGTATTTGTCCCCGATTTTGACGCTGTACGGCTGCCACCCCGTCCGCAGCAACGCTTGCCGTTCCGCTCCGCTCGGACCGCCGCCCGTGATCAGTCCGTTCATCGCCGCGTCCAAACCGACCATTGAAATCGCGACGCCCGTCGCCATCTGCCCCATGGCGCGGTCTGCGCGGATTCCGCCCGCGGCGATATCGGCGCGAAACTTGCGGCTCAACGGCGCGAACGCCGAATGCTGCATCGCGAAATCCAGCACGTTCCCAGGCGTTTTCGTGAACGGCAGAAAGAATCGAACCAGCGGATATTTGTTGGCGATTGCCCCGATGTGTTTCGTCAGCTCGCTGGGTTCGCCCGTGAACGTCAGGTATTCCGCCATGGTTTTGGCGTTTGCGCGCATCGCGACCGTCGGATTTTCGATTAAATCGGCGACGCGGGCTTTCATCGCGTCTTTCGTTAATTTTCCGCTCAAAACCTCCGCCTGCGCTTTTTGCGCCGCTTCGACGTACAGCGCGCCGCGCCCCGCCACGGCTTTGAAAAAATCGTCGCTTGCCTCCAAAAAACGGTACGGCAGACGAATGGCGGTTCCGCCGAAATCGACGACGCGTCCCCAAAAACTGTTCTTGTCCAGCCCGTATGTTTCCGAACGGATAACGGGCGGACGGTCGAATTTCGTGGCATAGGGGTTTTCGCTCGCCCCGGCTTTGATGGTTTTCCAACTGTATCGCAACCCGTCCTTGAATCCGTCGACCATGCCGTGCAGACGCGCCAAAGCGTCCGTCGCCCGCGCAGCGTTTTCCGCGCCGAACATTTTGGCGTAAGCGGCGGTCGTCAGGTCGTCCGCCATGGCGACGCCCAAATTCAGCGTATTGCCCATAAAGTTGACGATGTGCGTCGTCGTGTTTGTCAGCAGTCCGGCGATGCGCGCTTCATTCCAGGTGTCGATTGTTTTCGCTCCCCAGCCTTTATTGATGACGTTTTCCACTTCCTTGACCATGCCTGCGGTCGTCATGTCCATAACGTCTTTCGCCATTTGGCGGGTCAGCTCGTCGCCGCCGCCGTAATCCAGCATGGCGCGCAGCTGGCTTGCCATTTCTTCGGGCGCGCCGGCGGGCATTTTCCATTGCGCCAAAGCGCGCGCGGTTTCCGTTCTGGCGGCGATGATTTCCTTTTGAATGGCGGCGTGCGTCGCCAGCATTTTGCGGAACATGAATTGATTGGAATCTGTCGGGTTTTCCAATACGCGTTGGGACAGTTCCTTCACCTTTTGCGCGCTTGCCGCCCACAGCTGGCGCGCCGCGAACGACTGTTCGGCGTTCAGCGGTTCGCCGACGCGGCGTTCCTGCAAAATCTTGAACGCGTCCTCTTGCCCGTCCGTCCATTTTTTGGCGGCTTGCTCGATGTCGCCGAACGTCATCTTGCCACGCCGCGCCTTGTCGATGCTTTCGCGCGACGCGTCCGCCAGTTCCGCCATCACTTTTTTGATGTCGTCGGGCGTGTCGATGCGCGCGAAATTGATGTAAACGTTTTCGCTGTTGACGGATTTGGCTGTTTTCGCTATACTCTTATTGACATTGACGACAGAAAGCCGTCCAGCTGCTGGCTGATGTACATCGGTTGCATATGAGAGAACGGGCGCCTCTCCAATGTTAATATCCTTGAATTTTTTGATGACGCGTTTTGTCTTTTCGGGATAAACGGACTTGATGACCGTTTCGCCCGTAGCGGGGTTGACGCTGACAAATCCGATCTCGCTCAAACTTTCCCCTTGATGAATATCGGCTATTCCCTGAATATGGGAATGCTTTGTTCTGAAAACGGAATTTCCTTCTTTGTGAAACACGTTCGCCAGAATATCGGCGACTTCGTCGGGCGTTTTTCCGTCCAGTCCTATTCTTTTTTCGCGCAGCTTTCTGACGACGTTCGCAGGAATGATCAGTTCGTCGTTTTCGATTAAAGGCAGACCGTCCTCGCGGCGGATGAAATTCAGTTTTTCC
>ERZ1034842.741-NODE-741-length-11031-cov-30.541636_pt1 | contig 11031 bp, 7 predicted proteins | sample MGYA00520634_ERZ1034842 | MGnify/ENA primary metagenome ERZ1034842 (study PRJEB33766, sample SAMN09781734) | gut metagenome | biome: gut microbiome | host: Homo sapiens | place: Madagascar | study: EMG produced TPA metagenomics assembly of the PRJNA485056 data set... | reverse complement strand
AGGGGACGGTCCAGATGCCCTGGCTGCCCTCGACGTACTTAGCGGTGGGGACATAGTCCAGGTAGGTCTTGATGCGGGCACGCTTGACCTCTTTGATTTCCTTCATGACCTTGTAGTCAATGCCGTTCTCGTCCACGATGTAACCGTTGGAGTCAGACATGGCAATGACCTTGCCGCCCAGCTGGGTAGCCTTCTGGTTGGCGTAGATAGCCACGTTGCCGGAGCCGGAGATGACCACGCGCTGGCCCTCGAAGCTCTTGCCGGCGTCAGCCAGCATTTCCTTGGCAAAGTAGCACAGGCCGTAGCCGGTAGCCTCGGTACGGGCGAGAGAACCGCCGAAGGGGATGCCCTTACCGGTCAGCACGCCGGTGTACTCGTTCTGCAGGCGCTTATACTGGCCAAACAGGTAGCCGACCTCACGGCCGCCAACGCCAATATCACCGGCGGGCACGTCGGTATCGGGGCCGATGTGGCGGTACAGCTCGGTCATAAAGCTCTGGCAGAAACGCATGACCTCGGCGTCAGACTTGCCGTGGGGGTCAAAGTCAGCGCCGCCTTTGCCGCCGCCCATGGGCAGGCTGGTCAGGCTGTTCTTGAAGCACTGCTCAAAGCCCAGGAACTTCAGGATAGACAGGTTGACAGAGGGGTGGAAACGCAGGCCGCCTTTGTAGGGACCGATGGCAGAGTTGAACTGCACACGGTAGCCGCGGTTGACCTGGACCTTGCCAGCGTCATCGACCCAGGGCACACGGAACATGATGATGCGCTCGGGCTCGACAAGGCGCTCGATCAGGCCGGCCTTCTCGTACTCGGGGTGGGCAGCCACAACGGGCTCCAGGCTCTCGAGGACTTCCTCAACAGCCTGCAGGAATTCTTTCTGTTCGGGGTTACGCTTAGCCAGGTCGTCATAGACGCGCTGGAGATACGGATTGGTAAATGCCATAGTGGTAACACTCCTTTATATAATTCTTTCACCGAGTTTATAGTAGCACCATGTGCATAATTTTGCAAGGTTTTTGCAGGCATTTTTAAAAATTTTGTTTGCAGCAGGTGCCCGGGTGTTTACCACAGAGCGACAGACTTTATTTTCTTAATCCCACATCTGCACAGGAGTATAATTTTCGCCGCCGTTCCAAAATTCCTGCGGGTCGATGAAGCCGTAATCGCAGCGATCGTTATGCGTATTGCTATGGGGTTTATACCCTACCATCCAACGGCCGTCGTTGGTCTGGGCCATCAGGCTTACGCCCATGTACATGCCGTCCCGGTACTGGGTCTGGGTCATGGTGTGCATCTCGCCGGTATCCAGGTCGATCAAATAATTGATCTCGCCATTGCCGGTATAATCCTGGGCCCAGATCCAGCCGCGTTCCTCGCTGCCAAACATCGGCATAAAGCCATTGTCCGTGGAGGGCAGATACAGGTTCATGGGCAGCGTATCGATCAGCACCGTGTGCTGGTGGTCTTTGCTGTAGTAGCTCAGGCTGTAGCTGGTGCCGTACTCGCTGCGTTCCTGGGGGTTATCCTGCACATAGACGCGGTCGTTGTATATTTTTACATAGATCGTACTACCGTCAAGGCGTTCCGTCTCGCAGATCTTTTCCCGCTGCATGGTCGCAGGGTCCAGCCAGACAAGCTCGCTCCGAGCATTCTGCAGGGCGGCATTATAGGCTTCGTAGTCGTTATAGTCCGGCAGTGGGGCATCCGTCAGCAGGCGCGCGGTCAAAAAGCGGTGACCGTTCACGCCCAGCACCTGTTCGCCCAGATTCAGCGGTAGGGTGCTCCATTCGCCCGTGATCAGGTCCAGCCGGAGGATACGGCTGTTGTTTGCGTCAGAATATTCTTTCGCGTACAGCGCATTCTCATCACAGTAAGCAAAGTAACCGCCGCCCAGCAGGGACGGGTCAAAGGTCAGCACCGTTTCGCGGGCGGTCAGGTCGTCGTTTAGCTTTTCGATGGTGGAGGGGCGGCAGTCCAGCTCATAGTTATGGCGGCAGAAGTCGATGTAGGCTTCCTCATCGGCAAAATTTTTCACATTGCCCTGCTCGAAATCATCCCGGCACGCTTTTTCCATCTGCTCCCAGGAGTAAACATCACCCAGGCCTGTGTAATACAGGTAGATGCCGCTTGGCATCACCAGCACGTCGGTGCGTGCCCAATCCTCCAGCCAGGCGGGACAGGCGGCATTGTCATGGGTGCAGCCGGGCACATTGCACAGCACGGTTTGCTGGGCGGTGGCGTAGTCGGTCTTCAGCAGCAGGGCGTGCATGCTTTCCTGGTCATTTTCATCATCCAGCCGTGCAATCTCATAATAGGCGTCGCCGGTGTTCCAGCCCCAGTAGCCGCCGCAGGTGTTGGGGACCTCGCTCAGGTTGCCCACAGTAAATCCGACCGGCTGGGCAGCAGTTTCTTCGGTCTCCGTCGTAGTCATCTCGGCGGTCTCGGCGGTCTCGGCGGCAGGCAGTGCATCCGCCGGGGCGGCGGCACAGCCGGTCAGGGCCAGGGCGGCCAGCAAAAAGCTCCACATTTTACGCATCGGGGTTTGCCTCCTTTTCCAAGTTCGTTGTGTTATCCTGCATGCGCAGCGGCAGGTTCGCCTCGGCGCACAGCGAAAGTTCAATGCTGACATACCAGCGGTCCGACGCAGCGCCGCTGTAGGTAAAGTAATCATTGACGGTGTAGGCGCCCGACGCAGCGGCCACCAGCGCCTGGCCGTTCAGGCTGTAGATGGCCCGGGGGTAGGTCAGATCCTCCCGTCGGGTCCAATCCCCCAGGCTGGTCAGCCCGGCCTGGTCGGCAAAGGCGCGCAAGGCGGCTTCCTTGGGCAGAGACTCCGGGTCGTGGGCGGCGGCAGAATCCGCCGGGGTGGACAGCCAAAAAGAATACACCTGCCCGGTGCGGCTGTCCATTTTCAGGGTCATCAGGGTGGTGGGCACGCCGTTTTGCACAGCAAACCGCTTAAAGGTCACAAGGCCCAGGCTGTCGACGCTGTAATAGGGCACGGTCAGGCTGTATTGCCTCTCATCGTAGGTCGTCAGGGTGGTCTCCTCGGTGCTGTACCAATCGGCGGCATAGTCGGCCCACGCCTGAGAGATCGCCCCGGCATCGGCCAGGCTTTGCAGGGCGGTGTTCACGGTATCCACATAGTCCCAGCCGTTTGTCATATCGGTCAGGTCGTTGGCCTGATTGTTGTAGTAGATCAACGGCTTGCGCTCCTGCCCGGTATCGCCGGGCTGGAAGGTGTATTTGCTTTGGGTCAGCTGCCGGGCGCTGAGCTGCCGCAGCAGGTAGTAGTCGTCCGCCGTAGGGGTGGGTGCCGTGTAGGGGTCGGCCACGGCCTGGCTGTGCCCCAGGCTGGCGGCATCCACTACCGAGAGGAACACCGCCGGGGCGGCAGCGCAGACCAGCACCACCACCGCGCAGAGGGCCGCCGCAAGGCGGGGTTTCTTCCACAGTTTCATGGCTGCACCTCCTTGGGCAGGGTAACGGTAACGGCGGTGCCCACGCCCACCTGGCTGCTGATTTGCAGCGTCCCGCCATGCACGGCGGCAATGCGCTGGCAAAGGGCCAGGCCCATGCCGCTGCCGCCCTGCTTGCGGGCGCGGGATTTATCCACCATGTAAAACGGCTCGGTCACGCGGGCCAGCTTATCCGCCGGGATGCCGCAGCCGTGGTCCTGCACGGTCAGCGCCACGGTGTCCCCCGCATCGGCCAGCAGCACCGTGACGGGCATTCCTGCCGGGCTGGCCTTGGCGGCATTTTGCACCAGGTTGCACAGCAGGTCCAGCAGCAAGTCCGCATCGCCGTGTACCACAGCCCCGCCCTGGGGCGTCAGCAGCGGCACCTGGGGGCAAGCCATCCGCAGCTGCGGCCACAGGTCGGTCAGGTCCACAGGGGCAAGCTCCAGCCGTTCATCGCTCAACGAAAGCAGCGACAGAAGCTTGTAGCTCAGCGCCTCCAGGCGGCGGCTCTCGTGGTAGATGGCCCCGGCGGCCTCGTGCTGCTCGGCGGGGTCGATCTGCAAGGTGCGCAGCATATCGGCGTAGCCGATGATCGAGGTCATCGGCGTCTTCAGCTCGTGGGCGAACGCGCCCATAAAGTCCTCCCGCCGCTGGACATCCTCCTGCAGATCCGCGATCTTTTCCTGCACAGCGTCGGCCATTTTGTCAAAGCTCTGGCTGACGTTTTCCAGCTCGTCGCCGGTATGCAGAGCGGTGCGGCGGTCGTAATCGCCGCCTGCGATTTCCGCGCTGGCGGCCCGCAAAATTTGCAGCGGGCGGGTCATCTGGCGGGCCAGCAGTGCTGTGACCAGGGCAGCCGCCGCCAGCACCACAGCCTCCAGCCCCAAAAAGCGCCGCACCGCCGCGTTGCGGGATGTATACAGCACGGTCAGGTCGTAGGCCGTCACAATGCGGTAGCCGCCCTGCAGCTCGCTGGCAAACAGGGCGTAGGTACCCCCGCCGGACCGCATCGTCGTCATGGTGCCGTCCGCCAGCGGGGCGTTTACGTCTACCGGGATGTTGCTGCTGACCAGCTCCTCCCCCTGCCACAGGGCGGCGGGTTGCTGGTGCAGGGCCAGTCGCGCGGCCGCCACGGCGCCGCCCATCTCCAGCCCGCGGCGCTGGCGGTCCAGCAGGTCGGTCTGCACGTCGGTGCAGATCTGGCTGTGCAGGGCGGCGTCAGCGGTCAGAACGGTACGGCGCTGCACGGCAAAATCGCTGTACAGCAGCCAGCACCCGCCCAACCCAAAGGATGCACTAAGCACCAGCACCAGCAGGCAGATCATCTTGTGGGCAAATTTCATCATGTACCTCCCGGCCCCGCAGTGGGGCGGTCGTCGGGCCTCATTCTTGCTTTAACCGGTAGCCGATCTGGTAAACGGTCTCGATCTTATCGCCCCAGTTCAGCTTTTTGCGCAATCTGGTAATATAGGTATCCACCGCGCGGGTGGTCTCGGCGTCGCCGCCCCAGGCGCGCTCCATCAGGGTATCGCGGTAAATGGCAGCCCCGCGGTTGCGCATCAGCTGCTCCAGCAGGGCAAACTCCCGCGGGGTCAGTTCCACAGGCTGGCCGTGCTGTAAAACCAGGTGCGCGGCGCTGTCCAGCGTCACATCAAAGGCCTGCAGCTGGTGGCCGCCCTTGCCGGCGCGGCGCAGCACCATCTCCATGCGGGCCATCAGCTCGTCCATGGCAAAGGGCTTTACAATGTAATCATCCGCACCCAGCCGCAGGCCCAGCACGCGGTCCTTCACGGCGGCCTTGGCGGTCAAAAATATCACGGGCACACCCTGGGGGCGCAGGTAATCCAGCAGGGCGTAGCCGTCCAGGCCGGGCAGCATGATGTCCAGCAGGGCCAGGTCGTAGTCGTTTTTCTCGATCAGATCGGCGGCGGTCAGGCCGTCGGGCGCCAGGGTGCATACGTACCCGGCGCGGGTCAGGTTCATTTCCAGCAGGCGGGCGATGGGCCGCTCGTCCTCAGCGATCAGCACTTTTGTCATGTTTATCCCCTTTCCACCCCCAGTGTAGCGGGCAGTTGTGTACGACTTGTTACAATTCGGCTTTTTCCCTTTATTTTACCATGTTTTGTGTGCTATAATGAACAATATTCCAAAAAAAGGAGCGTTATTTCTATGTCCGTTCAGCAAAAGGCGGGTGTGGTGCTGCCGGCGGCGTGTGCCGTGGCGGCCAGCTTTGACCCTGCCCTGGCGCGCAGCGTGGGCGCGGCGCAGGGGCAGGCGGAGGTCGACCCCAACATCAAGCGCAGCCCGCTGTGCGGCCGCAATTTTGCCATGTTCAGTGAGGACCCGCACCTGACCGCCGCGCTGGCGGCAGCGGTTGTGGGCGGCGCGCAAAATGCCGTGGTGGGGCCGCTGCTGTGCTGCAGCCAGGTCACCGACGCCCTGGACCGCCGCGTAGATGAGCGCACACTGCAGGAGATCTACCTGCCGCCCGCCGCAGCGGCCCTGCAGGCCGGGCCGCAGGGGGTGCGGTACGGCAGCGGCACGCTGAACGGCGTACCCCTGGCCGAGGCCGCCGCCGCGCTTTTGCCGCAGCCCGCCGCAAAAACAAACGATACACCGTCCACCGCACCCACCCACGCGCTGGCGGTGCAGCTGGCCGCACAGTGCGGCGTGCTGGTGCAGAATTTGGGCGCACTGCCGCTCAGGGCCGGGCAGCGGGTGGCGTACATCGGCGCGTTTGCCGAGACCCCGCGCTATTATGGCGAGGGTCAGCCCACCCCTGCGGCCATCGGTGCGCTGGACGCCGCGCTGCTGAAGGGCCGCCGCGTAGGCTACGTGACGGGGTTCCCTGCCGATATGGACGAGCGGAACGAGGGCGAATTCCTGCGGGCGGTATCGGCGGCGGTGCACGCCGATGTAGCCGTAGTGTTTGCGGGCCTGCCGGAAAGTTTCGTCAGCCCCGATGCCGACCGCCGCACCCTGCGCCTGCCGGACTGCCAGAACAACCTGATCGCCCGCATTGCGGCGGTGCAGAAAAACACCGTAGTGGTGCTGCATACCGGTACCCCCGTAGAGTGCCCGTGGGCGGGGGATGTTTCGGCTGTGCTATGTATGTATTTGGCGGGCGAGGGCGTGGGCGAAGCCACCGACGCCCTGCTGTGGGGGGACGCCAACCCCAGCGGCCGCCTGCCCGAGACCTGGCCCCTGCGGCTGGAGGACACGCCCTGCTACCTGGACTACCCCGGCGACGGCCGCACGGCCGACTACCGCGAGGGCGTGTACGTGGGCTACCGCTGGTACGACGCCCGCCGCATGCCGGTGCTTTGGCCCTTTGGCCACGGCATGGGCTACACCGGCTTTGTGTACCGCAATGCCCGGTTAAGCGCTAACACGCTGGCCGAGGGCGGCGAGGTAAAAGTATGTGTCACCGTGAAAAACAGCGGCGCCGTACGCGGGGCCGAGGTGGTGCAGCTTTATATTAGTGACGAGACCGGCGCCCCCATTGCGGGCGGCCGGGTGCCGCAGGTTTTGCGGGGTTTCAGCAAGGTTTGGCTGGACCCCGGCGAGGAGCGGGACGTGGAATTTGTGCTGACGGCGCGGGATCTGGCCCACTACGACCCCACCCGCCGCGCCTGGCACACCGCCCCCGGCCGCTATCTCCTCCGCCTGGGCCACACCAGCCGGGATATTAGGGCAAGTTTGGGGCTGAATTTTGGATGATTCAAATGGCTCCCCTTGAGGGGAGCTGTCACCGAAGGTGACTGAGGGGTGGCCCACATGCTGCACGATGCTAAAGTAGCCACCCCTTACCCGCTGCGCGGGAGCTCCCCTCTAGGGGAGCCTTTATAACGACAACACCCCCGCACGGTATGAATCCGTGCGGGGGTGTTTTTGTGTTGAATCGCATCGGGTTTGGTGGATGCTAGCGCGCCCACCCAGGAGCGGCAGCATTGGGTACCGCTACCCTATGGGGAAACCACACAATTTTAGGTAAACCAATATCCGTTACGCCCAAAGGGCGCGGGGGGTCAAAGGTTTATCTTAGTCCTTCTTGCGCAGAACGAGGCTGTAAACGCCGTAGCCCATCAGCAGGGCAACAACTGCCAGGCTGCCGCCGAGCAGCGGAGCAACATTAGAAGCACCGGTCTTGGGCAGAACCTTGGTGGTGTTAGCCGGGGCAGCGGCAGCCTTGACGACCTGCTTCTCGTTAGAAGCAGTGGTGGTCTTGTTGCTGGAAGAGGAAGCGCTGGAGGAAGAGCTGGAGCTGTTGTTCTTGGACTCAACCTTGACAACCTTCAGGTTGACATTGTTGTTCTCGATGAAGAAGTCGCCCTTAACAACCAGCTTGTAGCCGTTGGGAGCAGTGATGGCAACACCGTCAGCGGTGAACTTGCCATTGACTTCACGAACCTCGACCTTGGTAGCATTGGTAGCAACAGTGTGCTTCTCAGTGCCAACGGTCTCATTCTTGTCGGTGCCCTCGACGTAGTAGGTCAGGGTGATTTCCTTGGTGCCAGCAGCAATGCTCAGGTTGACGTAGTTGACGCCATCCTTATCCTGCTCGATGAAGAAGTCGCCGAAGTTGCAGAAGACATAGCCTTCGGGAGCGGTGATCTTCTGGCCGTTAGCGGTAACAACGCCATCATTGTTGCGGATCTCGATCTTGGTGGCATCAGCGTTGACCATCAAAGTGGTGGTGCCAACGGTCTTGCCGTCCAGGATATAGTTCAGAGCAACAGACTTCTGAGTGGGAATCTTCTCGATGTTCAGGATAACCTTGCCATCTTCAACGAAGAAACCGCCCAGCTTGGTAACTCTGTAGCCTTCAGGAGCCTTGAAGGTCTGCTGATGAGAAGTGCCCTCATCAATGGTCAGGTTAACACCATTGTCCTTAGAGGAGATGTTAACCTTACCATCTTCAGGATCATACTTAAAGCCATACTTCAGACCAGAGATGGTCTCGCCATCCTTGAACATGACATAGAACTTAGTGGTGGGCTTGGTCTCAATCTTAGCAATCTTCAGAGAGACAACGCCATTCTCAACAGGCAGGTCGCCCCGGGTAACAATCGTATAACCATCGGGAGCATAAATGGTATCGGACCGAGTACCATTGGTAGTGCCATAGGTAACAGTAGCAGTCTTACCATCATCATTAGTGGTAATCGCGACCTTGTTATCGGTAGGGTTGAACTTGAAGGTGAAAGTCAGGTCAGAAACCTTGCCTTTGTCATCGACAAAGTTGACGGTAAAGCCGGCTTCCGGCTCAGGAATCTTAACAATCTTCAGAGAGACAACGCCATTCTCAACAGGCAGGTCGCCCCGGGTAACAATCGTATAACCATCGGGAGCATAAATGGTATCGGACCGAGTACCATTGGTAGTGCCATAGGTAACAGTAGCAGTCTTACCATCATCATTAGTGGTAATCGCGACCTTGTTATCGGTAGGGTTGAACTTGAAGGTGAAAGTCAGGTCAGAAACCTTGCCTTTGTCATCGACAAAGTTGACGGTAAAGCCGGCTTCCGGCTCAGGAATCTTCTCGACGTTCAGGATAACCTTGCCATCCTTAACAGGGTAGTCACCCAACTTGGTAACTCTGTAGCCTTCAGGAGCCGGAATGGTCTGTGTTACAGGGCTGCCATCATTGATATCCAGAGTCTTGCCGCCATCGGTGCTGCTAACATTAATCTCATTGACGGTCGTGTCAGACTTGATAGTATAAGCATCGTCAAACGCGGTCTTGGTTTCGACATCAAAGAACGAAACGGTGTAAGCATTGTCCGCAAACGCTGCAAACGGCACGCACACGATAACCATGAACACGGCAGTCAGCAGAGCCAGCAGACGAGTTTTGAAGTTCGTTTTCTGCATGTTAATTTCTCCTATTCTTTAAAAATTTATCTAAAGCGTTTTGCAGGCAGATGCCCCAAGCGCACCCGCCTGCTTGCGCAGTAGATACGGACATATATCCAACACCCCCACTTGGGATGGGAGTGGTGAACCTAAGTTGATTGGGCGGCTTCGGGGCCACCCCTCACCGCCTGGCGGCGGAGCTCCCCTCAAGGGGAGCCAAACAAACGGGCAGCTGCGCCCAAGGCTCCCCTTGAGGGGAGCCAAACAAGCGGGCAGCTGCACCCAAGGCTCCCCTTGAGAGGAACCAAACAAGCGGACAGCTGCACCCAAGGCTCCCCTTGAGGGGAGCCAAACAAACGGGCAACTGCACCCAAAGGCTCCCCTTGAGGGGAGCTCCCGCGAAGCGGGTGAGGGGTGGCTACCATGCCAGTACATAAACCTCATTATTCCTTGTATACAAGGAATAACAAAAGCCCTAGGGCTTTTCGGTTATTGCGAAAATCATTTACCCGCAGGCCAGCGGGCGGGCAGGAGCGGGTCGCTGTTGATGTGCACCGTGTCGGCCTCGGTGGTCTCGCCGTCCCGCAGGGGGCGGGCCAGGATGACCATGCGGGCATCGTCCATCTGGTAGGTGCAGGTGCTTAAGGTCAGCAGACGCTCGGTGGGGTAGGCGTAATCGCCGGTGGTGTAAAACGCGCGCTTGGCCACTTCATCCAAAAACGTCTGCTCGGCGGCATCGTCCAGGTCGATATACTGGTTGAAGTGGAAGACATCGCCGTCGCTCTCGCGGGAGGTGACAGCGTAGACCGCTACGATTTTGTAAATCTCGCTTTTATATAGCGTGTCCAGCTTCAAGTAGGGGTGCGCGGTGTAGTAATCGGCATCGCGGTACTTTTGCAGGTTAGAGAAGCGGTCGGTATTATTAACGCCCATGTTATGCCCGTAGATGATAAGGTGGCGGCCGTTTTTCATGTCGCACTCATAATCCGCAAAGGGCATGCCGCGCTTATCATCGGCGCGGTCCAGGTCGTGGTATAAGTAAAAATAATTGTCGGTGGTTTGCAGGATGGGCAGGTCAATGTCCACACCGGGGATCTCGATCCAGCCTGCGAACTCGGGGTTGCGGGCAATGAGGTCGGCGTACTTGGCCCGCTGGGCGGCTTCCTCGGCGGCCGGGTCAGGGGTGGCCTCGGGCTTCTCCACAATGGGCGCAGCCGTTTCTACCGGCTTAATGGCTTCCATCTCTTTTTTCTGCTTATAGGAAGGGAGCCAGAAAATCAGCCCGCCGACCAGCCCTGCAAAGGCCGCGCCGGAGATGGCCGCCGCTAAAAGTGCTTTGGTGCGTTGTTTCATAAACTAAGGTCCACAAAGAAGTTGTTGCCATCGTTGCCGTTGCCCAGAACTTCCTGATACGCGACCGTCAGGTTCGTGGTGTCCTGGGGCACAGCCACCAACACAAGGCCGGTAACGGTACTGCCAGCGCTTAAACCGCAAGATTCCGGGAACATTTTATCGTCGTCTTCGTCAGGGTCAATACCAACACCAAAATCGGCTTCTCCGTCTCCCCACTGGAGTTGGAAGTCATCTTTAAACACGAGGTAACCGTCGTCGCTGGTATTTTCGACAGTTAACTGAAATTGTACCAGCTTATCTCCATCAGGGATGTCGATTCCGTTGTACGAATCGATCACTTCGGCCTGGCCGCAGGTGAAAT
>ERZ1034842.728-NODE-728-length-11218-cov-6.886500_pt1 | contig 11218 bp, 13 predicted proteins | sample MGYA00520634_ERZ1034842 | MGnify/ENA primary metagenome ERZ1034842 (study PRJEB33766, sample SAMN09781734) | gut metagenome | biome: gut microbiome | host: Homo sapiens | place: Madagascar | study: EMG produced TPA metagenomics assembly of the PRJNA485056 data set... | reverse complement strand
ACCGCAGTAAGGCTATCTTACGGTCTACCCTCCCAAGCGGTGCGCTTTTGATGGCGGCGGTCATCTGCTGTCGGTCAAGTCCTTGCAGCGCAGCGGGCAGCACTACACGAGCCGCCGCCACAGTCAGCACCGAGCCAGAAGGGCTGCGGCAGCTGTCCTGCGTTGCGCACCATTACGGTGACGTTACCGAGACGGTATGTTTTCGTGAGGTCACGAACTCGTCCGTGTATGGCGTACATTTTGTTGACGTCAACAAAATGCTCGTATGTAGTGCCCATGATATCCTCCTTTACTGGTTGATGGTAGGCTTCTTGTCCGCCAGTGCCTTTTTCATCATGCTGACGGCCTTTTCGATTACGCTGTCCAGAACCTCGTCCGTGATGAAGGGCTTCAGCCAGTCCGGCAGAGCGCCGCGTAATGCGGCAAAGACCTGCGCCTTCTTCTTTGCACCCTGACCGCTGCCCATGATGCTGTCCTCGGCGATGGTAACAAGCTCCACCGCCCAGTCCTTGACGTGCTGCTTGTAACCCAGACGGATAGCGCCCACTGCCAGCGCGGCAAAGCCGATGAACATCAGTACCAGTGCGATAGGTGCGGGGATAAAGTTAAGCATTGCTTCCATGTTTTGTTACTCCTTCCATGAGGTAGTTATCGATTTTTTCCTTGCTGGCCTGCATAGCTGCCACGTTGTTTCCGGTCAGCTGCGCTTCCAGCAGGGCACGAACGGCTTCAAGCGTCAGGCGGTTCACTTCGTCTATTTCTCCGAAGCGGGACAAATCACGCCCAAGCGCCAAAGAATGTTGCGCATAGCCCGTTTCGAGCGTTTGCAAGCGCTTGTCCATCTCGTCAAGCCGCTTGTTCTGCGCGTCGTCCGGGGCCTGCGCCTTTTTGATGTACTTGTGGATGATGTCAAGCACCTTGTCTACCGTGATGGCCCCGGCGCACAGGCTGCCAAGAATGCCCAGCATCCACAGGAGAGCCTGTTTTTCGGTCATTTGCCCTCCCGGAGACGGGTCAGGCCCTTCTTTCTGATGATGCCCACATAGTCCTTGTATGCGTGGTTTATGTCCACGTTGGTGCTCACGCCGGGAATCTTGCCCTTGCTGGTGTACTGCCACATCCCATAGGCAAAATCCGTTTTGGGCTTGTCCTCCGGCTTGGTCTCGCTCTTGTCACTGGGGTATCTTGCCAGCCAGACGTCATACGGCTTGAGCGCCGCGCCGGTCATGTACAAGTTATCGCGGCCAAAGTACAGCCCGGTGTACAGCATGGCGTAGAAGCCCCACCGCTCCACCGTGCCCAGCGCGTGGGCGGCAATATCCGTCAGGGTCTGCTTGTCCAGCGGGGCTTGCACATAGCTGTCTTCGATGTCAACCGCCACAGGCAGCTGCACCGTCTTGCCGGTCAGCACCTTGCGCAGCATGGCAAGTTCTGCGTCTGCCTCTTCCGTGTTGACCGCCTTACAGTAGTAGTACACGCCGCAGGGGATGCCCAGCCGCTTGCACTCGCGGTAGTTGCGGGCAAAATAAGGGTCTATGTACGGCTTGCTGGGCGCGTCTTTCGCGCTGTTACCCAGTGCACGCAGCATCACGCCGGAGACAAGCCCGCTTGCCTTGACCTTTTCCCAGTCGATGTTACCCTGCCAGCGGGAAACGTCCATGATGTGCTTAGCCATCCTGCGCCTCCTTGTCCAGCGCAGCTTGTACGCGGGCCCGCCAGCGGGCAGGGACATCCTCAATGGTAAAAGCGCCGTCAAACTGATGCAGCTTGATTTGAGTTACATAAAACCGGATCATCTGTTATACCTCCTGTGCAGCCAGCAAGTCCAGCATGGCTGCTTCCAATGCAGCAAGACGCTCGTCGGTGGTGGGGAGCTTGGCCTGCTGTTCAGCTTTTTCGCGGGCTTCAGCCTGCGCGGTCAGCTCCTCAGCGGTGTACAAGTGGTACACCTGCACTTGCTCTTCTTCGTCCCATGCGTCTTTTGCTTCTACGCCGGGCACGTCCACCACTTTCTGCACGTCCTTGCCGCCATTGGGGTACTCGGCAAGGGTCTCATAGTGGCTGACCTCCTCCACGCCCGCCACAGCATCGTGGTGGATGGCCTGGGTCTTGTCTTCCAGCCAGCCCAAAGACAGGTCAGGGCTTTCCATGGGGTTTCCGTTGGTGTCAACGATTTTCATGTGTGCTCCTTTCGGTTATGCTACTCTGCGCCAGATGTACATGGCGATGTAGGGCGGCAGGTTGTTGTGGGGTTGGTCGTCGCCAGCGTTAAATGTTATGTCTCTAATCGATGCGGGTGTGGGATATTCAGCTGCTTGCGGATTTATGTAGCCGCTCCATTTATTGCTATTTTTAAACACGCCATTTGCGGATTGCCACATTGATGCACGGCTGCTATCTTCCGTTCTATGAGCTATGATACTGCCCTGTAGATTTGGAAGCTCACTTTCAGTCAGAGTGTGCTCCGCTTCGCCACCCGTACTCCCCGCCGCATAGGTATCGCCAGCGGCCAGAATAAAGCGGTCTTTGATTTGCTCCCATGTTCCGCCCAGAAAACTTGCGGGGCTGGTCGAGCTGGCACTCTGATAGATACACCCTACCGGATAAAGCTTATCCAGCAATGCAGACCACTTGATTTTCTGTGTGCTTGTGCCCTGCAAAATCAGATAGTCATTCGCGCTGGGCGAAGTGGCTTCCGGCAGGCTCGTGATTGGTACATTTGCAATTGCCATAGTATCCTCCCTATTAGATGTGTTTTTCTGCGGTCAGCTGCGCGCCGTCCGAGGTGCACAGGACGCCGCCGGTACTGGTGTACAGCCCAAAGGTCAGGTTGCCGGTCACTAGCATCAGCATGATGCTGTCGAGCGCGTCACCGGTGGCCTTTGCGTCGGCCGGTGCGTCGGCAATGCTCATGGTCTTATCCGTATTGGCTTTAGCTCCGGCCTCTTGAGAATAGCGCAGGGCGTTGGCCTCCGAGATTGCGGCGTTGGTTTCGCTGGTTTTCGCCGCGCTTGCGGAGGACGCGGCAGAGGACGCACTGGAAGCGGCCGCTTTCTGGCTGGCGGCGGCGTTGGTCTCGCTGATTTTGGCGGCGGTTTTGGATGCTTTGGCCGCTGACGCGCTGGATGCTGCGGCACGCTGGCTTTCGGATGCCGCAGATGCGCTTTTGGCGGCAGCTGTAGCACTGCTTGCGGCGGCGGTCTGGCTGGACTTTGCTTCCGCCGCAGACTTGGACGCTGCGCTTGCGCTGAATGCTGCGTTTTTTTCACTTGTTGCGGCAGATGCAGCTTTCGTATCCGCTCGTTTCGCGGAGTTTTCGGAGTTCTGAGCGCTTGTAGCAGCGGCAGACTCAGAACGGGCTGACGCGTCTTGAGAAGCTTTTGCGTTTTCTGCGGCTTTCTCTGCGGCTTCTTTCGCAATGTCCGCACCAGCAACATCGCTCAGAGTGTTAAGCGTGGCGGCGTTCATCGGAGTGCCTTCAACGACTGGCTCATCGTTGCGGATGAGCGTTACGACTTCGAATGAGCCGTCCGCACGAAGAATTGTCCACCGATTCGGATACTTTGCTTGCCTGTCAACAAAGTGCATAATAGGGTTCACCTCCACATATCGGCTCTGAGCAATAAAGCAAGCGGTCTTTTGCCAGCATTTCGACATCGAGCAAAATTTGTTCCACCTGATTTATCACGACAAAATGCAAATAGTCCAGCTTTTCTGGCGTGTTTGGGCTGGAATCAACACCGTTACATCTTGCACGAAGGATTTGGATGTTATCAATCCAACGTGCGGCATCCGCAGTTGTCAGATAGCCATTTGTACCCCAGTCGGTTTTTACGGATATCGTTGCGTGAAGAACATCCGCGATTTCCCGAACGCCGCTTTCGATGCGGTTGTAGTCGAGATAGCTCAGTGCGCCTTTCATTCCAGCGGCCCATTCAAGCTGTTCCCCTTCCGTCCATGTTCCGGCTTTTGCTTTTTCAGCAAGAGCCTTCACACGGTCAACATCCGATTGCGTCCTGTCCGTTATCCAGTTGCTCAACGTACATCAGCTCCTTCCAAAAGGTATCCTTCCACCGTTCCGTGAAAACAGCCAGAGTATTCATAGCTGAACCGAGTAGTCAGGAGAACAGAAGAATATCCAAACTGGTGATGAATCAAAACGTAGTCCAAGGCATCAAAGTGTGGGCTTGCACGATAACTCAGAGAAACTTTCTTTCGGTTGGACAAAATCTTGTAAGCTTCGGTCAACGCATTTTTGGGCTGAGAAAGGATGCTTTCAGATAACATCTCATTGCTGATCGTTTGCGTTGCACCTTCACCAGAAGGATTGCTTGGATAAAAATGCTCTTTGCTCTCAGAGCTGCTTCCAGACTTCACGTTTACCGTACAAGAAACATTTTTGAGCGGAGAAGAGAAGGTAATCTCAGGCCAGCTGAAATTATTGATGATTCCAATTTCACCAGCAAGGTTTGCAGATGCGGTGGAAATATCCGGAATGCGGTCAAGCACGATGACGCCTTCGCGTGTCTGATACATTGCCATACCAGCAGCATTTGCAACCATCTGAAGAATATCCGAATCCTTGTAATCGCCCTTGCTCTGGCTTGTGATGTCCGTACTGTAATTTTTCAGTTCTTCCGAAATCCGGAATGTTGCAATGCTGTCGCTGAGAAGTTCCAGCGCATCGTATGCCATCTCATACAGCGTCCCATACATACGACCTGTGTAGTTGGAAACCATGAGATATGCAAACGCGTCACGCGCTGTAAATCTTGCTTCGATGCTGTTTGCGGGAACGCTCCATTCCGACAAGAAGAACTTTCCACCGTCAATCCATTCGGTTGTGCCGTCAACATCCATTCCGTACTGAACAGAAATCTGTTGGCGTTCATACAGATACCGGTAAAGCCCTTCTGGGTTGATAGGGTTCCACTTCTGCTGGCTGTTATCGACTGCAAACGTAATGCTGTCGTTTGGTAACTGTCCACTGATCGGGTCGCGGGAAGACTCATGCGTGTACGAGAAAATGTCATTCTTCTCGAACACAATAAACTGGCCGAGCTGGATTTTTTCCAAACGAGCGCGACGGTTCGGAATGCACCACGAAAGGATTTCAAGAGATACAGAATCGTATCCGGAAATTTCCCACTCTACTTCAGACAGAACGGAATCGTTGTTCTGGACCGTCTTTGTAGAAACGACCGCTTTCCCGGAATAGGCTGTCAGCTTGAAGCTGGTTGCCCATTCATTACACGTCTGCGACCATGTGATCGTCACGCCCGGTATCTTGGCTGTGTGAAGTTTGCTGAACGAAAGCGTGATTTTGGGGTGATAGTTGTCCGAAACACAGAACTCACTGACATAACCGGCTTCTTCCGGATAAATGAACAAATTGCAGAGAAGAACATCGTTGCCGGATGTCGTCAAAGCATCATATTCAGGCGTTGTCAGCGTGTAAAGTGTACTTTCCGGAACATTCGCAAACGGGATTTGAAACGTTCCGTCAAGCGGAACAAAATTCAGCTCACCAGTAGCATACTTTGTATAATCAAAACTTTCGTTTTTTACAACTGACGAAACATCACTGAACGAGACCTCTCCGTTCGTGCTTGGAATTGCATCTTCCTGTAAGCCCGGTTCCGTAATTGCGTAGGTGATTTTCACAAATGTCTCTGGAACCAGAGTGTCATTGAACTTATCCAGCCATCTTTGAGAAGGTTGTACCATGCGTTACACCTCCACCAGAGAAAGAGAACAATCTGTCCAGCCCATGACATTGCCGTTTTTTGGACTTCTGCGCCACATACCAGCTGTTCGGTCGGAAACGTACATTTGTCGGATGTCATATCTTGCCTTTGTCTGGTTATAAAAACGTACAGTGCAGTAAAAGTTTGTAGTAAACAAACTCAGGATAGTTGCCCACTGCTGTGCGGTTAAATAGTTCCATTTCAGAGCAACCTTTGCAACATCGTGCCGCACAACAGCGCCAACCACTTTACCTTTTACGTTTCGTCCGGAATCCACAATGGTGCTTGTCGTCCCGCTATAAGAGGACGGCTCCGGAAGTTCTGTTCCGTTCACCGTAACCAAAGCAGGAATGCTTGCCATAAGCCGTCACCTCCGTTAATAACTATAGACTTCGTTGCCCATCAGCGACATTCCACGAGCGTTCTGATTTTTTTCGACAGAAGCCGTAAGCTGTCTGCCGTCCAGATAAATTTTGAGTTCTTTTCCTCCGGTCAGTTCGTCGCCGTACCGCTGGAAGATGTCAAGGAACGCGTTGTAAGTGCCATTGTAGACAGATTCACGCATTTCCTCTTCGTTGAAATCGACCGTTACGGTCGTGCTCCCACCATAAGAGCCGGAGGACGTGCCGTTGTTTTTATCCCACTCTTTCGTACCTGGATAATCAGATGGATTGTAGTTTGGGTAATTGGGCGTATAGCTAGGATTGTAACTAGGATAGTTAGAGTTCGAAGGCGTATAGCTAGGATAGCTAGGATTGTAACTAGGATAATTAGAACTCGAAGGTGTATAGCTAGGCGTCGTAAAATTATACTTTTCCTTTAGGCTATTTAGCGTTTCTTGTTGCTGGCGCATCAACTCTTCGTATTCGGAGTTGTAATCCCTGTTGCCGTCGTTCTTAAGCTTTTCTTGTTCCTCTGCCAGCTTTCTGGCCGCCTGGTTATCTCTACGCTTCTGAGCAATCTTGTCAGCAAAGTCATACAGCGGATTGGAGAGCCTGCTCATCGAGCTCATTCCAAGACCTCGTCCGATTTTGCTGTTTGCGAGCTTATTATAAGCGTCGATGACAACATTGATAGCACTAATAAAGCCTTGAATGGTAGAGCCAAGCACTCGAAGAACGCCTTCAAAGACAAGCGACACAAAGTCTCCAAATCCGTTCCATGCTTTCTTCATGGAGTTCGCGGCATCGCCGTTTTTATTAACCATGTTCACCAATGCACCCACAAACATTCCGATAAGAGAAATGACAAGCATGATCGGGTTGGCGTCCATTGCAACGTTCAGCCCGGTTTGTGCAGTCGTTGCAGTTGCAAGAGAAGGGACAAACATTCCAATGAACCCAGAAGCAAGCTGAGACAGGTTGGTAAAAACTCCGCTCAACGACGTGGACAGCTTCGAAAGTGCAGTCAGAGCAAATGTTTGAATCTGTTTTTTTTGCTCATCGTTCAGATTGTGATAAAAATATGCAGCAGACCATGTTGCAATTTTCTCAAGATTGCCGTCTTTAATTGCAGTGAATAACGTTTGGATACTGCCAATCGTATCCGTTTGAATCGCTTTGTTTACGTTGTTCCACTCGGAATCAAGGTTTGCCCAGAAGGTTGTCCCAAAGTAGGTAGCAGCAGAGCCAAATAGAGAAGCTGTAGATGGAACTTGCGTGTTCATACCTTCCGCAGTTTGTGCGGCAGCAGCCTGCCCCATCGCATTGAATGCGCCAGTGTCAAGTCCGAGACCTTTAGATGCGGCGTTGATAGCCTGCAAGCCCATTAGGTTCATGGCATCATTAACAATTTGCTGTCCAGTTTCAACGCCAACCACAAGGCCTTGCATCAAAAAATCGCCAATCTCCGCAAAAACCTTAGAAGGAGAATTGATTCCCAAAACATCCTTCATTTTCGTGATGACAGAATTGCCGATGCCCGCTACGGTGTTTTTGGCAGTTTCAATCATCGTGCTTACGCCGTTGACAAAACCTTGAATCAAATTCTTGCCAATGTCAAACAGATTAAGCCCTTCAAACACGCCTTTCACAGTGGCAATCACTTCACCGGCTTTGGTTTTGGCATCCTCGATTTTCTGGCTGATGCCGGATATAAGGTTTTCAATGGCCTTTTTGCCTGCATCAAGCATTTTGCTATAAAGCTCGGAAATCTTATTGACAATAGCGGAAACAACTTTTGCAATCGTTTCACCAATGCTGGAAATGGCGTTTGAAATGCCTTGTTTCAAACCGGCAATAATATAGTCGCCTTGCTCCGCCATTACAGTAGAAGGGGAGTTAATGCCAAATGCGGACTTAAATCCATTGATAAATGGGTCAAAGATGTTTTCTTTAATCCACGTTGCAATATTTTTGATTGCATCGGAAATGCCGGTATAGATCCCATAAATAATGTTTAAGCCAACGTTATCAAATGGCCCCTCTGCGACTTTTTGCTCAAAATAATCAGCAATTCTGGAAACCAGACCACCCATAAAATCAAGAGCTTCAATGAACGCTTCACCGAAAAAACGACCGATAGCTTGCGACAAGCCTGCCCAGTCAACAGACGTTACAGCTCGGATAGCAAAATCAACAATGTCTTGTCCCAACTGGTAAGAATCCGTACCGGCTAGAAAATCCGCAATTCCGTTAATACCGTTAATGATGAAATCAAAAAGTGCTTTTGTAAACTTTCCAACGTCAACATTTTGTAGAGCACCGGAAATCTTTTCCGTGACCACTTTGCCGATTTCCGACCAGTCTTTGCTTTGAATCCACTCTGTCAATTCGTCAAAGAAACCAGAAAATCCATCGACAAAGGCATTTAAGATAGAAGCCCAGTCAAGCTGGCCTAAAAAGCCACCCAAGAGATCAAACTCTGCCGTAAACCGGCTTGCAAGCAGTCTGCCGAACAAATCCCAGTCAACGGCATCAATCAAACCATTGATCCCGTTAGCAATAGTGGCTCCCAAAGAAGCCCAATCAACAGAATGAACAGCATCATAAATCATCTGCATGAGCTTGTTCATCTGCGCACCAATTTGCGTTCCGATCTGGAAAGAATCAAGAGATTTCAGTTTTTCCTTAATCTCGTCAACAGCACTTCCGGCATAATCTTTGAACATATCATACTGGGAAAGGTCAACATCACCGAGTAAATTACCAGTAGCACCGCCGCTGCCGGAACCAGAAGAACCGGAGTTTTGCGAAGGGTCAATGATGTTTAATTCATCAAAACCCATCGTGTAATCCTTAGCCGCTTTCGCTGCTGCTTTTGTAGCATCGGCAGTGTCATCCATAGCATCGGTCACGCCACCAATATCTTTTTGTGTTTTGCTAAAATCGGTAAATTCAATTTTCTGTCCAAACACAGATGCAAGCGAAACAACAAATTCTTTGATAAGGTCAACCGCTGCAATCAGAACAGGGAGAATTGCCTTAAACGCGGGATAAAGAAGCTGGCCAACAGCTTTTGCAAGCTGCGAAATTTCAGACTTCAAGATGCGTACCATATTTGCGGGGCTGTTAATGGTCTGTGCAAGGTTTCCTTGAATGTTGGTAGTCTGCTTCATAATGGCGATGTAGCGAAGAACAGCCTTATCTGCCTGAGACAAGCTAGAAACCTGCTTATTAAATCCAAGAGCGAGAAGTTCCTGTTGTAACCGCGCCTGGGACAAATCAACACCTAAACGTCTAATAGGCTCAAGTTCTCCAGAGATAGCAGAAGCAATTGCAGTAAAGGTAGTAGCAGTATCTTTATTCCAATAGGACGATTCGTCATAAGCAAGTTGGGTCAGGTTCTTGGATAAGATGTACGCTTTATCGCTTGCCAGACCAAACGAAGTTGCAAGGCTTTGGATCGTAGCAATGTTTGTCATTGCTTCTGTCGGGTCGATGCCAAGCAGAGATTCCATCTTATTGATAAGCTCTGTTGCTTGACCGCTTAACTCGCCCATTGCATTGTTGAACAAGTCTGTCGCTTCATAAAAGTCATTGAACTTAGTAACGGCGTTAGCAAGATAAGTGGCAATAGCTTTCAGGGAAACTAGCTGTGCTGCACGTTTCTTGATGGTTTCTAACTGACTTGCCAAACTTGAAAGACTGGTACTTGCTTTCTGGTTTGCCGAAGAAAAGTGGGCTGTAGAATTGACAGCACTTTTAATTTTAGATGGAAGCGAAGAAAAAGAGCTACCGACCTTGTCTAACTTAGAAGCAAGCGGAGAAATAGCAGATGCTACTTTTTTGCAGACTTCCGCAAAATCATCAAGCGTTTTAGCGTCCAGCTTCTTTGTAATGCTTGGGATTTTGGCAATGGAATTGATTGCACTGCTTACGCCCCGCAAACTTTTTACGGAAGAATCACTAATAGAAGAAATGGGTGCAAGGCCATTTTTTAGACTGTTCATTTTACTGCCAAGCCCAGAGAAATCAATGTTTCCGAGATTGACAGAAGAAATTCGGTTCAACGCATTAGCGACAGAGCGAATGCCTTTTGCGTTTTGAGTAAGGTCTACGTTGGCAAAGCTATTTATAAAGGACGTGATTTTGTCCAGCCCGGACATTCCAGCGGATGCTTGTTTCAGCGTTGCAATGGAACCGGCCAGCCTGTCAAGGCTGTTCACAACCTTTGTGACGTTGCCTTTCGTCCGCAAATTAGAAATGGCGGTAGCGAGCTTGTCGATATTAAGCTCCGCACCGCTGGATTCCGCAGAAATTTCTACGGATAAGCTTGTAATATCAACATCAGCCATCACTACCACCATCCTTTTCCATCATGGAGAACATCATGCGCTTAATGCGCTCCTGTGCTTCCGCAGCACGTTGGTATTCATACTCTTCCTTCTCCTTTTGAGTAAGGGGAATCGGTCTATCCATGTACTTGATAGGTCTAGACCCTTTCTTTCGAAACATATTGCCAACCGTAGAGGAAAGCGCAGATGCCATGTAAAAACCGTTTCTCCATGCTTCTGCATTGGCTCTGCGTTCTCGCAGCTCTTCTGCGTCACGGTATACCTTAGCCAGCCAGACATCGCCGTGCCAGAACTGCTCGTAGGTCATACCGATAGAGATGTAATAGGCTTCTACATCGTGGAACAGCTTGGAGAATGAAAACGATTCCTCCTCTCCGTCTGGTTCCTGAGATTGTGCGGTTACACAACCTCCCATGTCGCGTTTTTTGCGCTCTTGTCCTCAGTGTCGGTTGCCAGCAGGGACTTAGAAGCATCCATGAACATTTCAAGCAGAATGCCCATCAGGTCTTCCTTTTCCTCGATGTGCTGGAACATCTCGTCAACGACCTTGCGCTTGATACCCTTGTTTCGGGCAATAAAAGCGCCGTAGAACAGGGCGCGGGAGTTGGACAGCAGGTTGGTCATCTGAGTGTACTGGCCAATCTGGAAGCCTGCACGTTCGGTTGCTTCCACGCTGTCACGGGTGAAAGTCAGCTCATAAGTGTTCTTGCCATCGGGGGAATGAAAGTTGATAACC
>ERZ1034842.724-NODE-724-length-11252-cov-19.268197_pt1 | contig 11252 bp, 24 predicted proteins | sample MGYA00520634_ERZ1034842 | MGnify/ENA primary metagenome ERZ1034842 (study PRJEB33766, sample SAMN09781734) | gut metagenome | biome: gut microbiome | host: Homo sapiens | place: Madagascar | study: EMG produced TPA metagenomics assembly of the PRJNA485056 data... | reverse complement strand
CTCCCCGCTGGCTGCAAAAAGGCCCCGCCGTTTGTTGCAGAGGGCGGCGGGGCCGATCTAAATTATACCGTCTTGCATTCTCTCGTAAGCTATTGTCTCTTTCTATAAAATGATGTAAAATATCGTTAATTATAGTAAAATACAATGAATTGAAAGGAGCAAAATAATGTTTCAAACTCGTGGCGATTTAAAGCGCAGAATTCGTGACCTTGAAGAAGAAAACGCCTTTCTTGTAAATGCTCAAAAGCTTGCAGAAAATGGTGGTCTTGCGAAATGCAAAAGCATTGTGTGTAAAGGTTGCGAGCACGCGGTTTTTGTTAATAGGTGGGATGGCACGCCTTACCTTATCGGCTGCGATCTGGCTGTGGGTTGCGAAGAATTTAAGAAGCGAACCATGACACAATAGTCCCCCAGTGGTCTGCGAGCGATGTAACGAGGCTCAACAACGCAATCAGAGTTGTGATAGAATACGGCACCCAAAAGTTTCGTGTTTCGCGGCGACGCTTTTCTACATAGGCGCGGCCCTCAAGTGTAATCGCATAGCCACCCCATTCACGATCTCCAAACTCGTCAATAACTTTGTCGGTATCCCATATAGAAATAAATTTTTCGCGTTTTAATGCGGACGTTATACTGCTGGGCTGCTTTGCTTCGTCTACTCCCGTTATTTGAGATATTTCCGAAAGCGGCAAGCGTCCCTTTTTATAAATGCGTTTTAGAAGTTTATAAGCTCGATTATCAATCATACTTTCCCTCTTGCACTAAAATGTGCAACAATCGACATATAGCCCCGTTGCAAAAATATTTGGAGGGACATAATTATGGACGAACAAACGAGAAAAGCGGCAGAACTTTTTTCCCGCTTAACGCCGGAACAGAAAGATACTATTCTTGCGATGGTTGATAACCTTCCATCACAGCAAGCACCGCGCTCTTCTGCTGCGGAGACAAACGGTTAAACTTGGCAATAAACTGCGCAAGCTGCGCATCCTCGCCCACGGTCTTCGGATCGTGGGCGTTTTCTTTTGCCCGCTCGGCCTCGACCAGTTTCCGCACTGTCTCAATATCCTCTAAGCACTTTGCGGTTTCTTCCGGGGTTTTCCCCTCGCGCAGGAGGATTTCGTCTGGCGTGGTTTTAAGCAGAATACACATGCGGGCGGCCTCTTCTGGGGACGGTAAATTATTGCCTCTTAAAACTTCACTGTACCATGAACTGTATTTCCCAACTTTTCTTGAAAACGCAGATTGATTCCATTCATTTGCTTTTCTTAAAATGTCGATTTTATCGCAATCAACATTTACTGTGTCACGCTTTGCCATATATATTGTCCTTTGATTTACTTAATCCCTAACATTTTTCCGAGCTTTCGTTGCCTTCCGGCTTTTGACATAGGGATTCCTGTGGATTTTGAAATTTTCTGTTTAACCTTACTAATTCCAAGCGCGCGTTTCCAACTAAAAGACAGGCCCGGGATTTTAAATGTTTTTTTCGCCATAAATATACCCTTTCTACGGATTGCACGTTCCGCACGGCTCGTATCCCGCCGCGGACGCTTCTTCCTTGCTATCAAAGTGGACAAGGTTTCCATCGTTAATTTTATCTGTCCAACGGCATGTCGGTCGGTGGTATTTATCACTTCCCACGCTGCCGACATATTTATACTGCTTCAAGCTTTCACGGAATGCCTGCTCCGGCGATATTTCCGGTGCGCTTTCTGAATTTTGAGAAGTAGAGGGCTGGCCTGGTTGTGAAGGTTTCGAATTGGGTGTTGTTCCCTCGGTGTTGGCATCACCGATGATTACGCTTGGGGCGTTTTCTTTTTTCACGGACGGCTGTTCCATTACTGTCTGAGTGGTATCCGGCGTTTGTTCGGTGGGTTCAGATGTATCTGGGGCAAATGCTCCAATTACTCCGAGAGCTGCAAGACCAATGACGACCGATTTTGCCTTGACCTTGAATGCCATATAAAGAGCCTCCGTTTAACAGAATATATAAAACAACGTGTCCAATTATGGTCAAAACACAAAAACTGCGATTTTCGAAGTTATAGCATTGACAACTGCAAATATCACAGTTATAATAGCCTCATGAGAACTCAATAAGGCAACAAAAACCAAGCCCCCAACGGATTTCTTCGTTTTGCGGACTTATAACCGATATTTTGTTGGCTGACACTTACATAATAGCGGTGTGTTTCTTGTTTGTCAAGATGATTTCTCACATTGACTGCGGCAGGGGAAACATAAGACCGGCAGGAGCGCTATTCCCACCGGGCAATGTCCAAATTTGTTTACCCAATGCCCCTTGCAGGCTTTCGCCGCCTGCAATAGCGCTACAGGTTCTTCGGGAGCCTTACCACTTTCGCAGTTTTGGTTCTGCGCATTGCCTTCTCGCTGGTAAACCATCGGGAGTACCCGATACGGTGGGATATGATTACTGGCATATCGCCGTGAGTTTTAACCTCTTCACTGAGTGCTCCGCCGTATCAGTTGCTACATTTAGCCAGTTTAACGCGCTTTGGCACCGCTGTTGCGACCCGACGGGAAGGGAACAGGCAAAATCAAAAGGTTGGTCAAAGAAACCACCTCCCTTGAATTTGCCCAAAGAGGGCTAACGGCAGTATAGCAAATATCCCCGCCGCAGTCAATGAAATCTCAAAATAGAAACGGAGGTAGAAAAGTTGGATTTGAAAGAGCTGCGAAACCTTGCAAACCTGACGCGAAAGCAGGTCGCGCGAAAGCTGAACATCGATGTGTCCTGCGTGTCGCACTGGGAGCTGAACGACTGGGCCCCGCCGCAGAAGCACTGGCGCAAACTGGCGAAGATGTACAACGTGACCGAATCGGAAATCAAGACGCTCGCCGACGAGATCAGAGAGGGCAATAAGGTGGGCGCATGAACGAACTAATTAAGATCACTTACAACAACGACCGCCCTGCGGTCTCTGCGCGAGACCTGCACGATTTTCTCGAAGTGAAGACAGCCTACAAAGACTGGTTCCCGAGAATGTGCGAGTACGGGTTTACTGAGGGCGAAGACTTCTGCTCATTTTTGAGCGAAAGTACCGGAGGCCGCCCCGCGCAGGACGCAGTGCTCACCATCGACATGGCGAAAGAGATTTGCATGATCCAGCGCAACGAAAAGGGCAAGCTCGCCCGTCAGTATTTTCTCCAGATTGAAAAGGACTGGAACAGCCCCGAAAAGGTCATGGCGCGGGCGCTGCAAATTGCAGGGAACAAACTCAAGAAGCTTGAAGCAAAGGTTGAAGCCGACGCACCGAAAGTACTTTTTGCCGATGCGGTGAGTGCGAGCAAGACCTCAATCCTTGTTGGTGAGCTGGCGAAGCTGCTGAAGCAGAACGGCGTGGATATTGGGCAGCACCGTTTGTTTAACTGGATGCGCGAAAACGGCTATCTGATTCGCCGCAAAGGGCTTGACTTCAATATGCCGACGCAGAAGTCAATGGAGTTAGGGCTTTTTACTGTCAAAGAAACGGCTATCACACATTCCGATGGTACGGTGACGGTGAGCAAGACAACGAAAGTGACCGGCAAGGGCCAGCAGTATTTTATCGAAAAATTTCTTGCAGGGTAAAGAATAGCCCTGTTCAGCGTAGCAGGCCGAACAGGGCACCGGACAAATCTCACCACAAGATATTGTGTTCCTGCGGCTATTGTAACATACCCGCAGGGGAAAGGCAAGAGGGATGACACTTGAAGAAATGAAAGTGTGTGGAAAAGCGACCTTGACCGCCGCTGACGTTGCGCCGGTTCTGGATTGTGACCCTCACGCGATTCGCTTAGCGGCGAAAAAAGACCCTGACGGTCTCGGCTTCCAAGTTATCCGTATGGGGTCAAGGGTGAAAATTCCGACGCTTCCATTCATCGAATTTATGACGAAACTGAAAGGGGCGGAAAGCTAATGGACTTTACAACATTCCTTGCCGTAGTCGGCGCGGTGGCGCTGGGTTGCCTGTTCTCCCGCTTAATTGATGTTTTGGAGGGCAAGCGATGAAGAAGCCAGACAAGCGCACGAGAGAGCAGCGAAAGGCCGATGAATCGGCGCTGTTTGCCGCTGCGTGTCTGGGCACAGGGCTGATTCTCTTGGTGGCAGCGCTGCTACTGACCGGCGCTGACGCGAAAGACGTTGAAGAGCCGGAAGACCTCACTGTTGAAGCGTATGACCCCGCGTGGGACAAGCCAGCGACGGAATACGCGTACTGCGATGACGTGTTTCTCGGCGAATTTACGCTGACGGCTTATTGCCCTGATAGTTGTTGCTGCGGCAAGTGGGCAAGCGGCTACACCGCGACCGGCACGCTGGCGACTGAGGGGCGCACGATCGCCGTTGATCCCAAGGTGATCCCCTACGGGACGCACGTCCTGCTGATCTGGCCGGACGGCACGCAGCACAGCTACATCTCCGAGGACTGCGGCGGTGGCGTAAACGGTAACCACATCGACGTGTTTTTCAATGACCATCAGGCGGCGCGCGTCTTTGGCGTGCAGAGCGCGATGGTGTATTTGGAGGCGGGGGAATGATGCACTGCTGGGCTTGCGGCGCGGATTTTGAGCACCCGGCTATTTACCGCGAACGAGAAAACCTTGACGGAGAACGCGGGTATTACTGGCATGAAACGCTGGTATGCCCCTTCTGCGGGGAGGAATTTATTGAAGAGGTGAAAGACAATGGCTGATTTTGAAACCGGCGTGAGCGGCTATATCAAAGCAAGCGCGGTTGTGACTAACTATTTCCCTATTGATTTTAAGGGCAATGCGCTTTGCGTCTGCGATGTTTGCAAATTTTACCGCAGGACGGCAAAAGTGTGCGGGCTGAACGGCGAAATCATCCCATGGGCGGATAAATATGTTGGGCGAAATTGCCCGTTAGAAAAAGATGTTGAGGAGGACTAAACAATGAGCTTAACAGTAACCGAAAACGGCGGCGGTGCCGGCATCCCTATTCTTGCAGAGGGCAGCTATGCAGCAGTCTGCTATATGCTGGTCGACATCGGTTTGCAGAAGAACGAGCGCTACGGCAACAGCTCGCGAAAGGTCATCATTGGATGGGAGATCGCGGACGAGTTTGTCGAGGTTGATGGTGAGAAGAAGCCTCGCGTTTTCTCGGCCAGATACACCGCAAGTTTAAACGAGAAAGCAATTCTCCGCCGGGATCTTGCCGCATGGCGTGGTCGAGATTTTACCGAGGATGAGCTGAAAGCGTTTGATTTGCGCAGTATTGTTGGCGCGCCATGTTTGATTCAAGTCATTCACAAGGACGGCGGAAACGGTAAGACGTATGCGAATCTCGCAAGCATTATGCGCCTGCCGAAAGGTATGCCTGCGCCGACGCTCACACTGGACAAGGTCATTTATGACATCGACGAAAGCCCGCTTTCTGACGTGGACAAACTGCCGGAGTGGATCGCAAACGCCATCAAGGGCAGCGAGAGCTATCAGCAGAAGTTAGAAGCGGCGGTTGGCGCGCCGAGCGACCCTGCGCCGGGAGAGTTCACCGAACTATCCGACGAGGATGTATACGGCGAAGGCCAGCTCCCGTTTTAACGGAGGGACACGATGATTAAGTATGATGTTTTGATTTATGAGGGCGGCAATGTGGCTGCCGCTCTCACGGATCCAGGCGTTTCTCTGATTTCAGTAAAAGGCGCATCTAAATTCGACGCATTTGATCTCTCCGAAATGCTTTGCAAGTACGGAGTAGACTTATGCATAATCCCTCACAAGGGGGAATAGCCGATGGCAAAAAGCGGAATTGATTACTTTCCGCTTGATGTCACATTGAACGCAAAGTTTGAACTGATAGAAGCAGAATTTGGCTTGACAGGATTTGGTGTAGTCGTTCACTTGCTGCAAGAGATTTACGGTAAGGCGGGTTACTACATTGAATGGACAGAGGAGGTTGCGCTTTTGTTCGCCCGCAAGGTTGGGTTGGGTGGGAGCGTCGTTTCCGAAATAATAGAGGCTTCTATCAGGCGAGGGATGTTCGACAAAGAGAAGTATGACAAGTACCACGTATTGACCTCTAAAGGCATACAGGAAAGGTACTTCGAGGCAGTCAGCCGCCGTAAAACTCTCGAAGTCGATTACAACATCCTTCTGGTTGATGTTGCCCAAATTTTGCCCAATGTTTACATTTCTGCGAAAAATGTAAACATTTTTTCAAAAAATGCTGACATCGAACGACAAAGTAAAGTAGAGAAAAGTAGAGTAGAGAAGAGTAAAGAAGAGTACATATTATGCGCTGAGCCGCAAGCGGCTGACGCGCCGCCGGTGATTTCTTTGCCGCTGAATGACGGGACTTTTTTCGACGTGTCGGAGAACGACAGGTCCAAATGGTCGCAGCTCTATCCGAACGTTGACGTCCTACAACAGCTCAGAAACATGGCGGGGTGGTGCGACGCGAACCCTACCAAGCGAAAGACACGCGGAGGCATTAAGCGTTTCATTACTGCTTGGCTTGCCAGAGAGCAGGACAAGGGCGGCAAAGCGCCGCAAAATAAGCCGTTTGTCGGCGGCGATGTATTCGCCGAGATGTTGGAGGAGGAAAAGAACCGTGGAAAGAGCTGACGTAATTAGCCTTTTAGGGCGATTAAAACAGGCTTATCCGCAGGCCTATGCCAAGATGACCAGAGCAGAAGCCGAAGAGCTGGTTTCCCTCTGGTCGGACATGCTGGGCAGTGAAGACCCTGCCGAGGCGATGGACGCAGTGAATGCGCTGATTGCCGAGGATGCGAAGGGATTCCCCCCGAAAGTCGGCCAAGTACTGGCAAAGATCAGGGGCACAGCTTCCCCGCGCGTATCGGTGGCGTGGATGAAGCCATACATCGAGCGGATAGCCGAACAGGAGGCGTTCATGCCGAGCGTATCGCGTTATTCGAGAGAACACGGGCTGACGTGGGAAGCGGCGGCTGCCGAAATGGCAGGCAGTGCGCCGTGAGCGGGTATCGCGGGGGCATTTTCAAGTGCCCGTTTTACTCGCGGGACTACCGCGACTATCTCAACTGCGAGGGCGCCCAAGTCAAACTGCCAAAAGAAGCGCTGGACGAATATACGCGGCGCTACTGCGCCAACGAAGAATGGCGACACTGCCCGATCGCTCGGGCGCTGACGCTGCACTATGAAAGGACGGAGAACCGATGAGCGAAAGAAACAGGGACAAAGTGAAGCGGCTTGAGCATGAGCTCGGCAGATATCAGAAAAAAGTCGGCGAGCTGATGGAAGCGAATGCGAAGCTGCGCGAGGATATGAAAGGGCTGAACCAGCTGCGCGCGGCGTTTGATGCGTGGATCATCCAGACCGCGCTTGCCTACGGTGAGGCGGTGAAGGACCCCGACACGGGCGAAGATATCCCGCGCATGAAGGTGCTCCACCTCGAAAGGCCGAAGGTGAACCCGCTGCTGGAGGAATACGAGATTCACCAACGCGTGGACGAGAAGAACGTAATGCACATTGCGGTCGGCCTGCGGGACGACCCCGCGGACAGCAAGACGGGGGTAAACGATGGCGCTGACATCGGCTGACCTTGCACGGCTGGGTCCGCAGGCACAGAAACAGGTGCTTGACAAACTGGTGGGCGAACAGAAGCCGAAGAAAAGAAAGTACGGCAACCGCAAGGTCGTGCGCGACGGCATCAAGTTTGATTCCGAGCGCGAGGCGGCGCGGTTTGCCGAGCTGAAAGTGCTGCGTGCGATGGGGAAAATCCGCAATCTGCGGCTTCAAGCCAACTTCACGCTCGTGGAGGGCTACACGACCATTGATGGCGAGCGCATCAAGCCAATGGTCTACCGAGCGGATTTTACCTACGAGCGGGCGACAGAGCCGGATATCGCGGGCGTTGTGCACTGGCTGCCCGAGGTTGAGGACGCGAAAGGGGTGCACACGCAGGCCTACGAGCTCAAGAAAAAACTGATGCAGGACAAGTACGGCATCACGATCCGCGAGGTGTGATATGGCAGCATTTGAGCATTGCCACTTCTGCAAGCCACCTGTGAGGCATCCGGGCTGTCAAAGCCATTGCCCGTATTATGCGGAGGATATTGCGAAGGTCCGGGCGGCGAAGGCCGAAGAGAAGCGGCAGACGCAGGCCAAAGACGATTATTTAGGCGCGCGCCAGTTCAAAACGCGGCGTGCCCAAAAGCTGAGAAAATAAATGGAGCAAGAAAAGATGTTGACAGAAAAAGAGTTGGGCGAACGGCTCAAGAATATCCGCGAAGTGCGCCGCATCAGCCAGTTTCGGCTTGGCGAAATGGTGGAATGCGGACAGGGGCATATCGGAAAGCTGGAAAAGGGTGAGCACTACCCGAAGCTGCCGACGCTGTACAAGATCAGCGAAGCGCTGAATATTTCCGTAAGCGATATTTTGGCGGAATCTCCGCCCTCAAAGAATGGGATGCTTTCGCCGGAGGAAGTCGGCGCAAACATCCGCAAATGGAGAACCATGCGAGGGCTTGGCGTGAAGAAGCTGGCGGAAAAGTCGGGCGTATCGCGCAACAGCATCCGAAACCTTGAGACCGGAAAGTGCATGAGTTTCCTGCTGACGTATCAGTACATTGCCGAAGCGCTGGGCGTGACTGTCGGGACGCTGCTCGGAGAGGTGCAGGAAAATGAGTGAGAACACGAACCACGTGCCGTTTAAGACGGTCGTATACCCGCGGCTCAGGGAAGCGTTGCAGGCATCCGGTATTACGCCGCCGGAGTTGAGCAAGAAGCTCGGCGTTTCCCCGCTCTGCGCGTGGCGATGGACAACGGGGAAGAACGAATTCAGCATCGGCGTTATCAAGGCAATTCTTGCGGTGACGGGGCTGACATTTGAAGAGGCTTTCGGGGAGGTGCGCGCATGAGCAAGGTTATCATGTCGAAGACCCCGTGGGAGCGCTGCGTTTATCCGGTGCTCGATGTGACGGTACGGCTTATGAGCAAGCCTATGAGCTTCTGGACAGATCAGGATGTGCTTGCGTTTCTAAAGGGTGAAAACATCCCGTATTGCAGCGTATACGGCGACATCGTGGCAAGCGACGGCGAAAATGATTATCCGTCGACGCTCATCGAAAAGCCGCTGCACTGCACGGGATGCCAGAGGACGGGGTGCATGTTCTGCGGATTCGGAAGTCACCTTGAAAAGGGCGAAAACCGCTTTGAGCGCATGAAGCACACGCATTCGAAGCACTACGAGTTTTGCATCGGCGGAGGGGAGTTTGACCCCGCGGACGGGTTGTGGAAGCCAAATGAAAAGGGCCTCGGCTATGGCCGAGTGCTGGATTTTATCGGAGTGAGGTATTGAGATGAAGCACCTCGGCGATATTACGAAGATCAACGGCGCGGAGATCGAAGTCGTGGACGTTATCACCGGCGGCTCACCGTGCCAGGAGTTGAGCATTGCAGGGAAACGCGCCGGATTGGCCGGCGCAAGGAGCGGATTGTTTATGGAACAGGTTCGCATTGTAAAGGAGATGAGAGAACATGACAGAGCGAACGGACGGACAGGTGACATGGTCAGACCTCGGTTTATGGTCTGGGAAAACGTGCCCGGAGCGTTCTCAAGCAACAAAGGGCAAGACTTCGCGGCAGCCCTCGAAGAGATCATCCGCATCGCAGAGCCGGAAGCCCCCGATATTGAAGTGCCTGAAAAAGGCTGGAACACCTGGGGAGGCTATCACGATGAAGTGGGAGGACGATGGAGCGTGGCTTGGCGAGTGCATGACGCGCAACACTGGGGAGTCCCCCAACGTCGCCGTCGTATCTCGGTTGTCGCAGATTTTGGAGGAGACACCGCAGGAGAAATATTGTTTGAGCGCAAAAGCGTGTCAGGGTATCTTGCGGAGAGCGGAGCGGCGGGGGAAGAAACTGCCGGAGGCTTTGGAACGGGCGCTGACCGCTGCGGCCGGCATGAGCGGGAACAAAATCAGCCGGTGATCTGCGCGGCCTTTAAGTCGGGGCAGGGTGCAAAGGCGAACGGCATCGGCTACGCCGAGGAATGCGCGCCGACGCTGTGCGCGGTATCAAGCGGGCTGAATCAATGCCCGTCTGCTTTGATATTTGATCGCGCGCAGATCACATCGCCGAATAACCGCAGCACCGTCGGACCGGACAAGCCGTGTCCTGCGTTGCACACCTTCGGCGAAGCCCCGACGGTTTGCTATCAAATGCAGGGCTTCGGCGATTATCGCGAGGGCAACGTTGCGAGCAGCTGCAAGCAGCGAGACTACAAGGACAGCACCGATTTAGTGGTCAGCAGTGTTGATTGCCGCAATTTCACTGAGGGTGGCGAGATCAACGGGACCTTGCAAGCTAAAGAAAGCAGAGGGCAAAGCCTGAACCTAAATAATACGGTTCGGCAGAACATGGTGGTGCGACGCCTTACCCCGATGGAGTGCGAACGGCTGCAAGGTTATCCGGACGGATGGACGGACATCGGCGAATGGCGCGACAGCAAGAGCAAGCTCCGCGACAGCGCGGACAGCCCGCGCTATAAGGCCTGCGGCAACTCGATCGCGCTGCCGTTTTGGGACTTTTTGGCAAAGCGTATCAGCGCGCAATATCTGCGCCCTGTTACGATGGGCAGTTTATTCGATGGCATTGGCGGCTTCCCTTTGGTGTTCGAGCGGCACAACGGCAAAGGCACGGCACGCTGGGCAAGCGAGATTGAAGAGTTCCCCATTGCCGTAACAAAATTGAGATTTGGGGAGAAATGACCATGTACATCGGAGAACCATTTAGCTGGAAGCCTGCCGCATTTGAGGGCAGCAACGGGAAGAAACTCAGAGAGAGTTTTAAATTTTAACAAAAATCAGGAGGAATTTCACCATGAATAACAATCAGGACTATATCGTTCGCTGCGACCGCGCAGGCGTATTCTTCGGCAAGATTAAGGAGCGTAACGGCTCCGAGGTCACCATGACTGAGGTGCGTAAGCTGTGGAGCTGGGACGGCGCCTGTGCCGTGGAGCAGCTGGCACAGGACGGCACGAAAGCGCCGGGTAACTGCCGGTTTACCGTGACGATCCCGGAGATGACCATGCTGGGCGCGATCCAGATTATCCCTTGCACAGATGAAGCATCTGAATCTCTTCGAGGGGTAAAGGAGTGGAAGAGATGACGCTTGATGAGAAGATCAAAGCCTTCTTGTCTGTGAACTACGGCTCTGGCTCCGGCGACGGCTCCGGCTACGGCTACGGCGGCGGCTCCGGCTACGGCTACGGCTCCGGCTCCGGCGACGGCTCCGGCTACGGCTCC
>ERZ1034842.723-NODE-723-length-11252-cov-26.092971_pt1 | contig 11252 bp, 13 predicted proteins | sample MGYA00520634_ERZ1034842 | MGnify/ENA primary metagenome ERZ1034842 (study PRJEB33766, sample SAMN09781734) | gut metagenome | biome: gut microbiome | host: Homo sapiens | place: Madagascar | study: EMG produced TPA metagenomics assembly of the PRJNA485056 data... | reverse complement strand
GCCGCCTGCTGGTTGCTGCGGGAAAGCTCGGCCTGTGCAAAGCCGTTTGCCATCGCCATGTTGGTGCCATTGACAAGCTGCGCCTGCTGGTAAAAACCGTTGCACAGGCCGTCGTTCACGCTGTCGATCTTGCGCTCGACATTGGCAAAGTCAGAGGTCAGCACATAGCCGTCGACCACGCCGCCGGAATTGCCGCCGCCGAAGCCGAAGCCGTTACCCCAGCCGCCAAAAGCAGCAAAAATGAGAAACAGGACGATCCACCACGCGCCATCACCGCCCCAGCCAAATCCGCCGTTGTTGGCATTGGCAGGCGCCACAGGCATGGTCATCATGGGGGTGCCGTCGGAAAGGGACATAGAATCACTCCTTAAATCAAATATTCATCAAATCGTGGCCACGATATTGATTCCTTGGTTGTTACATCAAATTCTGGAACTGCTTTGCCATCTCTTGGAACTGATTAAGCTGTTGCTGAGATAGCTTTCCGCTTTGCACCAGCTTTTCCACCTCCGCCTTTGGGTCGCCCTTAAAGGTCTGCCGGAACTGCTGGAACTGCCGGACAAGCTGCGGGAATCCGCCGACCTGCTTACCGCCGCCCAGAGCCGAAAAGAACGGATTACTCATTGCTTCCGCCCTCCTTTGTTGTATTGCCCTTTATTTCGTCCACAATCGACGCCAGCGCGTCAAATTCCTTTCGAGTGACAAATTCCACACTTGTTTTTTGCACACCAGCAGGGGGCGTTTCTGCGCGTTCCACGAGGTCATAAATTTTGAGAGACGGTTTGCCGCTTGCGTCTGCCTGTTTGAGATAGACGGTAGGCGCGGTACTGTCCCATAAAGCAACCGCCGCGTTAGGCGCTATCATCCAATTCCGGGCCTCCTGCTCGCCGCTTACCCATTGCACCCCGCCCTGTGCGATTGGATTTTGCGGGGCCTGTGGCGTCTGCATCATAGGCATCTGCTGCCGCATTTGCATGAGTGTGTCCGGCATAGGCTGCGGGTAATAAGGGGTTTGGTAACCGTAAGGGGTAAAAGCCATTGTTATTTCTTCCTTTCCCAAAAATACAATACGGTCTCGTTGCTGCTGTCCCAGCTGTCATAGATCACGCCGTCCTGCACGCAAACAACATGGCCGGACAGGGCAAGGATATATGTGCCTACCGGGTGGTCATCAGCAAACTTTGCCACCGTGTAGCAGTCGGGGCAGGTATCCGGCACAATGTATCGGCGGAATCCTATAGAGCGCAAATATGCGCCCCAGCAGCTATTTGCGGACGGCATATCGCAGTCCAAATAGCCTTGTATGCAGAGCCGCAGATAGGTTTCGCGCCAATCCATACCTGTCGCCTTTGATATGGCGCGCACGGTGCAATCTCCAACATTTTTGCCGTTTGGAGATGGGTTAAAATAGCTATACACGGCCAAACATCTCTGCAAAATATACATATCTCCGCAGTTCTTCAGGGTCAGCGAACAAAATCAAAATATCCCGCGCCATTTGCTCCGTGTACCCGCAGGCGATAAGCCGTTCGTACATTTTGCCACCTTCTTTCTGACTTTATGATACAAAAAAACAGGCACCTGAAAGTGCCTGAAAAGTGTCAGAAAAGTGCAAAAAATCCCCCTGCCAATTAAGGCAGGGGGTTAAATAGCTCCTGTGCAATTTTATGGTATGCTCTACACCTATACCGCTTGACAGTATCTACGGACATATTACGCTCTATAGATACCTGTACACAGCTTTTCCGGCGCACATCGCAATCTATGACTATCGTTTCTTCGTTGTCGGGGAGTAAAAACGATTCGACAAAAGCAATCGCGCGTTTCGGCGGCAAATTTGATAAAAAATTTCTTACGGCCTTATGGTTGCTGTTCATCGGCAAAACAATAGCCGTGGAGGTGCGGATGCTTATGCATGGGCGCAAGGTCGGCGTAATCTTATCCTGTGCGCCATCCAGATTTTCGTTATTTCAGCAGGAAATTCCAGCTGGCATTGCCCAGAATGCCGTCCACACCAAGATTGTGGTCAGCCTGCATACGCCGCAGACCAGCTTCCATCTTCGGTCCAAAAAGTTTATCTCCGGACCAAATATCATCCGGGTAATAGCCCTTGTCCTTCATCAACAGCATGGCAGCCCGGACATCGTTGCCTTCCATACCTCTCTTGAGCATTCTCAGTTCCATTTCAATGACCTCCTCATTATCGTCAGTGTTGCTTGCGGCAGGTGCTTTTGCCGGAGTGTCTGCCCCCAGCAGTGCTTTAACGCTTGCCTTAAAGGCATCCCATTCCGCATTTCCGTCGCCTGCCATCTGGCGTGGGCAGGACTTGCCGGTTACATCCCAGTGCCGCAGCACATAGGTATCCACATCGGTGATGCCAAGATACTTGCACAGGGCAGCGCACAAGGCCGCTGCGTTGGTTTTGGTGGCCGCGCTGACTTCGTAGCCGCCGGAGCAGCACATCTCAATGGAGATGCTGTTAGTGTTGCGGCAATAAGGATGCACGGGGTTGTCAGAGCCTACCGCCCATGCACGGTCACAGGCTGGGACAGACTGATAGATGCTGTGCTCATCCACAAAATAGTGGGCGCTGGCGTTCCGGTCGCCGCCAGAGAAATAATGCGCATTGGCCCGTGCATTGTCCTCATCATTGCCGGTGTAGTGCATCACCACATAGGCAACTTCCCGGCCACCAAGCTGATCGTATGTTTGCGTGCTGGCTGGAATACCAGTAGTCACAGGGATGCCTTCGGCAGAAGACACTGGGTAACGCTCAGATACATACTTACTCATTGCTGTCCTCCTTGCCCAACTGCTTAAACACCTGATTGGCGCCGGTCGCCGCCAGACCGCTTACAACGCCTACCGCAAACGCGCTGATGGGGTCTGTGGCGGGAAAATCAGGGACGGGCAGCCACAGCAGCGCCACCACGCCCAGCAGACCGCCAAACAGGCCGCAAATGACAGGGATTGCCTTATCCGGGATAACGGGCCACAGTTTAGCCAGTGCACCCAAAATGTACGCCGCAACGGTAATGGCCGCTACGCTTGCGATGCCGATGTTTTCCATATTGTTGCTCCTTTCCGTGCCCGAGTCGGGCACAATCCACATTTATTTGTTGGTGATATGCTCCAAATCCTCTATCCGATGATTTGCAACCTTGATTTGTTCCTCCAGCACCGGGACGCGTTGGGCAAAATTATTGTGGAGCCGCACCTCCCGGGTAAGCTCCGCCAACTTCGTCTCCGTCACGGCTTGCTGTTTCTCCAGTTTGGATTCCATATCCTTGCTTGTCTGTCGGCTGGTGATGATGACACCCAATAGGGACAACCCGCCGGTAATGAGGGCTACGATAATGGCTTCTGTCATGTGCGGCATCTCCTTTGTTTTTATTCTCTTTACGCTGTCCTGCGCCACATAGATACTTGGATATATGGCGGCATATTGTTGTGTGGCTGATTGTGGTCATCACTGATTACCTCGCCCGCAACAAGTTGTCCACCCCAAGATACACTTGACTTTGCATAGCCGCTGGACATGTCAGCCCTTATGATAGAGCTGTAGGGGTCTTCGCTGCCGCCTTCCGTATAATAGTCCTGCGTGTATGCTCTGCTTGTATTTCCCCATTGTCTCACCCAATGCTCATGGTTTGGTATTTCATCAACGGTCAGCGCGGTGCGCTTTTCTCCGCCAGTCGCACCTATAATGCCCCCCGCACCACAAGCCCATAAAAATGCTTCCTCTATTCGCTCCCAAGTTCCGCCAAACAGCGTAGATGGATTGATGTGGTTGTAAGCAAGATAAATTGAGCCTACTGGGTAGATAAGATCGCATATGCTTTTCCCACCGACCTTTAATCCGCCCGAAATCTCTACATCCTCGTCAAAGTACGCTTTAAGCCCCACTTGCAAGGCATTTGCCTTATCGCACAATCGCCCAATGCCCATAGACAGCAGATGCTTTGCGTGGTGCAGCAGCGCATACGCCGCCGGAAGGTCGCGCACAGCAGATCCGATGCTCTCAAATGCATCTGTGGCCACCACGCGCACCTCATAGCGCTTGCTCTTGTCGGCGGCAAACACCACATATGCGCCAGCTGGTGCGTAATTACCATCCGCCGCAGACCCGGCGTGTGACCAGATTTCCGCGCCCACCTCCCGGTACTGTACAGCATAGGCGGCAGTGTTTTTGTTGCTCAGCGGCGTAATCGCGCCGCTGAACGTTACCTTGCCGTAATCCCCCATGCGGTTTGCCGTGCCGTCCTGATTGCACCGGGCGGCGGAAATATCGGAGATAGCGGGCTTGCTGTAGGCAAGCACGGTGATGGTCTGCGTCTTTGTGGTGGTGCGTCCACGGCTGTCTGTCACAGAGCAAGTCAGCGTCAGCGCCCCGGCAGTGGGCAGATAATCCGTTGTCCCGCTGGCGGCAGCTACGGCGTAGATGTCGCCCAGCTTGATGCTGTATGCTTTGATAGTGCTGCCCTGCGCCCCAGATGCCGTTAAATCAACCTTGAGTTTGCTGCGCAGCTGCACATACCCACCATAGGTGGCGCTTACCTTTGTCGGGTCACTGGTTACCACCGACAGCGTGGGAACTACATTTGAGGGCACCGCAAGCGCAAACTGCGCTGTTGCTACGCCAATGTAGGTGCTGCCGTTGTAAGTCTCAACAATTAGAGTAACGGCCACAGATGCGGCATTGGGTGCTTGCTGCGCCAGAGATACAGGCGGTGTCCAGCTGTAGAATGTGTCCACATCGGATGCAATCCCGGCCCAGCTGATAGAGCCACAGGAATAGTACAGCTTGTGGCTAAAGCTACTACTGGCCCGGGAGATGGTAATGGCCACTGGCTGCCCCAGTGTATCTCCGCTGGCCGACACAGAGGATGCCCGAGGAATGGTGGTCAGCGTCACCGTCTCCGACAGGGACAAATGACGCGGTGTGTAGGAGCTGGTAAAACCGCAGTCCCATTCAGCGGATAGGGTCACACTGCCGGTACCGTCTGCGTTGTGGCCTACGGTGATGGATTTGCTGCCCAGCTTATACCATCCGGTGGTGCTGTAGTTGTACGGATTCCAGCGCTTCTCACCTTGGATGATATAGTAAGCCTCATTCGCGTCTTGGTTTTGTGAATAACCGGTGCCATCGTATACCCACAAATCCAGGCTCAGGGTGCTGGTATTGTCGTTGATGGACTGGCCGGTAATGGACCAATCAAGACGGAGCTGCCACCCTTTGTTTGTGCTGCTATAGATTGATGCCATGTTGCCCCTCCTTAATATACGATCTCATCGCCGTTTTCGTCCGCTTGATGGATTACATTGCCAATGATGAGGATAGTAACCTTTACGCGGGTCGCTTCCACACCTTCTGCCGTGATTTGCAGCTCCGGCGTGTTGTTGCGGACAAACTGTAGTACATCATTGTCCAGCCGTAAAAGTATCTCGTTGCCGCTCTCGCCGATGATAAGACCGTCCTCCGTAAAGCGGAAAGCCTTGGTAATCTCGCTGTACTTGCTTTGCAGGTCGCCGTCCACCTTGTCAATGCGCTCAGTTACCTTAGTGATGTCAATGCCCAGCTGGTCAGTCAGCACAGACAGCTTTGTGCTGACCTCCTCTTTGTAGCTGCCAAAATCCCCAGTCTGCACATAGTTTTCCAACGCAGACAGAATGATGGAGTTTACATTCTGCTGCAAATCGGTGATTTGCTGGTGTGTGGATTGCACCACCTGATCTATCTGCGGCTTTGCGCTCTCCGCCATTGCCTTGCTGATACAGTAAGCGCCGGTGTAGTCCGTTTGCCCATCGGAGTAGGTGATTTTTGTGCGGCCCCACAAATAGTGTCCGTCCGTTATGTCAGGTGCGGCGTTTTGCCAAGAGCCGCCGGATAGCTCTGTCTCAGAGGTTGAGAGGTAATACTCTACCTCCGTGCTCGTCACAGAGACACCGTCATCGCCCTTGGCTCCGGGCTTGCCGTCCGCTCCTACAATGCGCACGGGCGTTCCCCATGTACCGCCGCTGGCGGACGCCGCTACCTTCTGGCTCATCCACACCACGGCGGAGGTCAGGTCGATGTGCCAGCCATTTTTTGTGCCATCCCCTGTGGGGGCAGCTGGGACAGCCGTGCCGTCGTGGTAGGTGATAAACACTGACGCACCGGCAGGGCCGGGAGGCCCGGGAGTGAGTTCAATGTCTTCGATGCGCTGGGATAGATCTTTCCGGGTGTTGTCTATGCTCTCCTCTGTTTTGCGGGTTGCCTCAATCTGGGAGCCGGTATAGGTGCGCCGTGTGGCGCCCATCGTGATTTGAGTGTTACCCGGGTTAAGGATGTCCGGGGCAAGCTCCATCAGCGGATAGGACGCGCTGTAGCCGTGGGGGGTACTGACCAAGGCGGTCATTCTGCCCACCCGGAAATGCTGGATGCCCTCTTGCCAGCCCAAATCCACCGCCTTGCAGGTGATGGTCTCCGGCATGGACAGGCCGTTATCGGCCAGGGCCGCCTTGGCTTTGGTCTGCAAGTTGGCGGCCGCGGTCACATCGTCCCACTTGACATGTCGGGTAATGCGACCGTAGGTGTCCACGCCGGACTTGCTGTAGATCGTCAATCCGCTCTTAACAAGATCGTCCGTCAAGGCACCATCCGGAAGACTTGCGATGGTCAGCCCTTCTTTGCCCTCCGGCAGGATGGCAGTGTAGATAGACGTGCCGTCAACCTCACTGGTCAAATCAAGCAGGTTTTCTGCAAATTCCACCGTCTGCGTGTTTGTCAGCGGCAGCGCGGCGTAATAGTCCAAATAATTGCCGTCATCCTCGTAACGGATCAGCAGATTCCCACCCAGAGAAGATTTGAACAGCTTATCGGAAATAGTGGTCATCGCCGTGGCGTACTCCTCGGAGCTGCGGGCAATGTAATTGTTCGGGTCGGACACGGTTACCACGCCGGGCTTGATTTGCTGCTCTGCGGTTACCTGCGCATTGTGCTGTGACAGAATCCAGCGGAAGAAAAACTCCACCACATTCCCGCTTGCGGCGGCGGCCTTATAGGAAGCGTCCTCCGTAAAGTCCTCTGGGAAGTTGAACGGTGGTACGATGCTGTCATTCAGCGCCGCCATAATGCCCTCTGTTTCGATTTTGTGCGCCCCGTAGAAGTCTTTTATATCGCTGGTTATTCTTCCCCTATATATAGGAAAAGGGCCGTCCAGCAGCTCCACAAGGCCACTCATGCGGTGAAGATTGCTCAAATATGGATGTTCTGCGTCCACCGTAAAGGACATTTCCCCGGCCTTGCTGACCGCCAGCTTCACAGAAGGGTCACGGACGATTAGTTTTTCATCCGCAAGGCGCGGGTCATACAGGATATAGTTTTTATATTTGAGTTGGTACATTACAGGCTCGCCTCCTGGTATGTCACAGTGATGCTACCTGTGCCGCTTGCGACTTTTGCTTTCAGGGTGTTGCTTCCAGCCGCAAGCCGGATGTCCGGCAAAATATGATCTCCCGCGCTGATGTTGATTGTGCTGCTGCCCCAAAGCAAGGTGGTGTCCTGGGCCACCGTGATGATGGGAATCACTGGGCGGCTTTCATTCGGAAGCGAAAGCTGCTTATAGACCGTGCCCAGGTCAGAGCGGGAAACCGTGGTTTTTGCGTTCTTGTATTTCCACGGGTCGCAGTCAACCGTGACCGGGATAGTCTGCATCATTTTGACAAGCCCCACCTGCCCAACGGAGCACCGCCCACTGTAAAAATGGGCGGTGTCTTCAGGGAATGTTATTTTAACGCGCTTGCCGTGGACTTTGTTGCAGAAACCTGAAATCGTAGCAGGCCATTTCTTGCCGCTCACCGTATCCACGCCAGTCAGCTTCAGCGTAATGGTGCGGTTCTTGTAGGTCACCTCGCCGGTCAGCACCTCGGACGCATCCAGAAGGCCGTCCCGGCCCGGAACATCGATCATGTTCGTCCGGACTTCCGGAAGAGAAATAGACTTACTTGCAAGCAGCAGGCCGTATTCTGCGAAAGTGTCTTTTCCGTCAAAAAATACTTTTCCTATCATACGGCCCTTGCCCTCCTCGCATTGATTTTGGCCAATTCTTCATCCATGCCCGGGGCAAGCAACCCGACAACCTGTCCACTGTCCATGATGACTTTCATATTTGCCAACATAGGTAGGTACTGTTCCAGCAGCATTATAATTCTGCCGTATCCTCCGCTTGCTACGCCGTAAGATCCACTTGCATAGTTTCCGCTGATATTTGCTCCTGCCGTAATGGATCCAGCAGAAAAAATCATGTCCCCCTCTATGTCTTTTTTCACAGATGCAAATTCATCGCTAAACCCTTCCCCCAATCCTTCGGCCATGAATCCACCGATACCGGCAAATACCTTGGACGGGGAGTGGATGCCCAAAATGCGCTTTACGCCGCCAACAAGGCTGTTTACCTTGTCATTAAACCAGTTTTTGATGTTATCCCACATTCCGGCGATGCCGTCTTTTAACCCCTGGACAATGTTTCTGCCGATGCTGCTCCAATCGTAATCCCTAATTGTGTCAACAATAGCCGCAATCACACGCGGAACTGCCGCAATCAGTTCCGGGATTGCCCCGATGATTCCGGTAATCAGTGATACGATGATCTGTGGCGCCGCAAGAATGATCTTGTCAAGGTTGTTCACGATGCCATTAATGAACGCAATAATCAGTGTCGGAACCGCCGCCACAAGTTGCGGAATACACTGGATGATTCCATCAATCAGAGCAAACAGAAGGTCAATGCCCATCTGGATGATGTTGGGCAACTCAACAATGATCGCGGCAAGCAAGTTGCCAATAATCAGAGGTACTGCCGCGATAAGCAGTGGGATTGCGTCAATCAGTCCGTTTGCAAGCGTCATAATCAGCAAAATTGCCGTTTCAATAAGCTGCGTCAAAAAGTCCGGGCTTGTCAGCATCTGCACAATCGTCAGGGTAACTTGCACAATGCCGTCAATGAGCGTGGGAAGGTTTTCTATCAGGCCATTCGCAAGGAAGAAAAGAATGCCGATTGCCGCCTGCGTGATGGCTGGTAAGTTGTCAATGATTCCTTGCCCTAATGCACCAACAAGAGTTACGGCTGCCTGCAAAAGCATAGGTAAGTTATCGGTGATGGTGGTAATCACCATCGGAATAATGGTAGTTGACGCCAAAGAAACAAGCTGTGAAATGCCCCCCAAGATAACGCTAATACGCGGTATGATGTTCTTTCCAACAGCGACAACACTATCCACAAAACTCCCTGTCAGCGCCATAAAATCTGCGTTATCATCAGCTATGCCGGTAAGCAGGTTACTCCATGCACCTTTCATGGATGCAACAGATCCTTGAATGGTGGTGCTTGCTTCTTTTGCCGTGGTTCCTGTGATGTCCATTTCCGTTTGAACATCATGGATTGCGCTGACAATATCTGCATAGCTTTCAATGCTGTAATTCGTGTATTTACCCTGGGTCGCGTTTAGATCGTTTGCATGGTTAATAAGGCGCTGCATTTCTTCTTTTGTTCCACCATAGCCAAGCTTCAGGTTATCAAGCATGGTATAGTTCTGCTTCGCAAACCCCTGATATGCGTTCTGGATAGATGCCATATCCGTGCCCATTTTATTGGCATTATCAGACATATCCGTGATTGCAACATTAGCCATGTCTGCCGCCGCTGCTGTATCACCTCCAAGCGATTGCAGCAAGGACGCAGAAAAACTCGTAACTGTGTCCATATATTCGTTAGCGGATAGTCCAGCAGTCTTATATGCATTTGCTGCATATTCTTGGACTTTTGCAGAGCTATCCTTGAATAGCGTATCAACGCCACCGACCAGCTGTTCATACTCAGCATAGTTGTTAAGCGCGTTTTTCGTCAGCACGGCAATGCCGGTAGCAGCCGCACCTACAGCTGCGGCGCCGACTTTAGCCGCAGTGGCAAGCCCATTTTTGAATTTTCCTGATAATGTCTCTACATTTTCGCTTGCCTCGTCTTGCACAGATATTTTCACAAACAGATCAAGAAGATTCATGCGTTCACCTCGCTCTCTTTGTAAATTCTGAAAATTATTCGTGACATTCCATTTATAGTATGGTATGATATCGGCAAGGAGGGATTGTTTATGATAAGTTTTAACAAAGATTCTGCGTGGGACTTAAAGCCGATTCCCGTTTCCGATGTGCGTGGTGAAGTGAATGGCTTGTTGATTGACGGAGAAGAAATCGCTGCCGCATTTAAGACCGTCCGCGACCAGCTGATTTTTACTAACAAGCGAGTCATATCGGTTGATGTACAGGGGATTACAGGAAAGCGCAAATCCTTCAGCTCTATGCCCTATTCGAAAGTGCAGTTTTTCTCCGTGCAAACCCCAGGCTTTGCCGAAATCATCCCGGATAGCGAACTTGTTCTGACATTCTCCAATGGTTATGTCGCAAAGTTCGAGTTTAAGGGAGGCACAGACATCGGGAAAATCGGAAGAATGATTTCTGATTATGTCCTCAAGTAACGCATATTCGCCCGCCGCCCCTTTACGGGGCGGCTTTTTTAACTTGTAACCCGCACCGATTGACAATATCGCTGGTGATTTCTTCACAGGAGCGATTGTCTTTTTTGCTCACATCTATAATTTCAATATATCGCTTATCGATTGAAACTCCCGCGCATCGCTCGCATATTGCTTTAAGCAGATCAGCAGAATAAATTCGATATGCTTTTTCTTCTGCATCCTGCTTATACCGCGCTACACAGTATGCCAGAAATGGCTTTACTCTTTGGCTTCCCCGATATTCTCCTGCACAGAGCCGGACGGCGTTTCTGCCGTCTCGGTCTGCGCAGATGTAAAAAGGTCCGTAAAGGCCTCGTCCGTCATAAGCTCAGTAACATCAACCAGCAACTTGGCAAGCGTCAGCCCAGCGGCATATTTTTTTGCAGTCACGCCTTCCACAGCCGCCAAAATTGCAATCAGATCTTTCTTGTGCCCACGCAAAAGCAGCGGAGCAGATTTCTTAACCCTTGCCAATACAAAGTCCTTTGCATTTACGCCATCCGGGAGCTTCTGACGCTGAAACAACGCTGCGGCTTCTTTGTCCTCGGCTATGTTGGCAATAGGATCGATAATGTCTGCGATAACATCAAACACTCTCTCCCCTTTAATTTTTGACAGTTTCATGGTGTTACGCCTCCGCCGTACCGGCCTTGATGTAGATTTCAAATGGCACAGTGTCCTGTGCGCTCATGGAGTAG
>ERZ1034842.720-NODE-720-length-11267-cov-4.496789_pt1 | contig 11267 bp, 2 predicted proteins | sample MGYA00520634_ERZ1034842 | MGnify/ENA primary metagenome ERZ1034842 (study PRJEB33766, sample SAMN09781734) | gut metagenome | biome: gut microbiome | host: Homo sapiens | place: Madagascar | study: EMG produced TPA metagenomics assembly of the PRJNA485056 data set... | reverse complement strand
GCGTTCAGCAGCGTCAGTGGCTGGTAGCTACCCACCTTCGTCTGAAACGTGGCGGGCAAGTAGTCCACCGTCTGCCCTGTCTGGTCGTCAGTTATCACACACACCTCGCCCTGCGCCTCTCTGCCAGCGGCCGTTGTGCTCTCTTGCGTGGTGTAGGCATAGGTGTAGCTATGTGTCTTACCATCATACGTAGCTTTAGCTGTTTCCACACGGCCTTTCTCGTCGTAGGTATAGGCATATTCTATCGCGCGGCGCTCTACCTTGTCTATATACTCGGCAAACACGCACACACTGCCATCGGTAGCGCCAGGTTTGAACAGATATTCGTTGCCAAGCTCGGCTGTAAACTCGGCCATTGCCCAACCAGCCTTCGCGGTCTTCACACCGTCCTTGCTCACCACATAGCCCGTCTGCGAGGCCGACAGCACAATGTCGGGGCGGTCAGAATAAGGGCCGAGGCTCTTCTTCATACGTGTTACATCGGCAGCATCGCCCAGCGGCACCTGTGCCGAATTGCCTTCGCGGTCAGTAACCATCAACACATTGTCTTTGCCCAACTTGGCGTTCACAGTGTTAGCGCCTTCTGCGGCCGTGTTAGCAGCCTGTGCCGCATCGTCAGCCAGCTTTGTAGCCTTTGTGGCAGCATCAGCAGCGGCGGATGCCCTTTGCGCCTTAGTGTCAGCATTGCTGGCAGCGGTGGTGGCCAATGTAGCAGCATCGTTAGCGCCTACACCCGCTTGTTCACAGTCTTCGGTAGCTTTCTTGGCCTTTTCCACCACATCGGCAAGGTTGATACACTCATCCCACCAGGCAGTGTCAGTTAGAGGATGATTAAGGTTATCATCCCTTTTACTAAGGTAAATTGTAGCACCATCGATAACAATGTAGTCAAGCATCTCATAAGTACGCTCGGCATCCCACGCTGTGCCAGCCTTGACTGGTCTAATTCGCGCTCTTACTTCTACTTCATTCATAATTGTCTTTATTTTGATTGTTAATTTGTCTTGTTTATTTCTGTCGTCCACTGTCTGCCACCCTCGTTCACTACGGTTACAGTGGCATGGTCGGCAATACTAACTATTGTGCTCGATGGCAAAGAAAAACTTTGCACAAAGGTATAGGTCATATCCATCGTCTCTTGGTTCAACAGCAGCTTCTCATCACTGCTATGCAGTTCAACAGCTTTCGCATCGTAGGGCGAGGCCACCTTTACCTTCAGCACAGCATTACTTATCGTCTTATAGTTTCCGCTATTGTTCTTCACAGTCAGTTTAACAGTATATGATAACGTGTGCATCGTCTTATCACCAGCAAAACTTGCCTTGCTGTACGAATAGCTGCCCGTTATCTCACCCATCACCAATACAGCGTTCGGGTTAATCAATGGGTTGTTGTTCGGGCCGCTCGGACCATAAACACAGCCAATCGAGCCATCAGGGTTATAGCACACCATGCTCGGATAGCCATTCTCGTCAATGCCAAATTGTATCATGGCGTTGTTTTGGGAGGTTCTGAACGTCAGCATGCCATCTTCTATATCTACATTCAGCACCTTGTCTTCGCTCTTGCTCACGCTGTGCAACGACCGCGCTATCAGGTTGCCATCCTCGTCTACTGAAGAGGTGCGCACACCAGCCGAGTTTTCGGTGTAAAATTTGTTCGCTTTAGCCACAATACAGCTATCATCGCCATTAATATGAACGCCAGCCTTCTCAATGCCTGTGACCACATCGCGCACACTAACAGCTACCTTATCACTTTGCATCTTAAATTCAGAAAACGACTGCGCCTTTTCAATGCCACCATTATCCTCCGAGAAGAAATAAAAATAGTCAGAATTGATGTATGTTTTCGTAGGAGAGATAAGAGCTGTCAGGTCGCGCCACTGCCAAACGCTCTTGTTGGCCTTCGCTTCGCCATTCACGATAACCTCACGCAGCCTACCTATGCCGTGATACATCGACAGCGAGGGCGTGGTGTTAATATCGCCATCATCGCTGCTCGTACAAAGGCGTATCACGTTGCCACGGCTCAGCCAGCGCACCTGGTCGCCACATTGCACAATCACATCGCCTGCAATAGGCGCATCAGGGGCACCGCCATCGGCAGTAGGTTCGTAGCCATACAGGGTGCGATATATAATATTCTTGCCATCATCATCCTTCAACTCTGTTATATTTGCCACGCTGCCATATTCTTGCAACGCCCATACGGCCGCAAACGCTACATTACCCTGACGCTGTACCATGCCCACAGGCTCGCCAGCCCAACGCAGCACATTGCCTTGTGCCGACAGCACACTGCCCGACGTATAGGTAGGTATTGCAGCCGCAGCCGCAGGAAATCTCGCTACATTGCTCAACAGCACATAGTCGTATATCTTGCCATCATCCAGCCGCTCTTGGCCCACGCCTACAACCAGTCGCCAATACCTACGGTTGCCACCCGTGTTAGCGCTCACATTAAATGTTTGGCACAATGCCATCATGCCCACACGCCACCAGTTCATTGTTTGCGTGGTGCCATCATCGGCCTTCGCCCAGCACTTGTAGGCCACCACAGCGCCCTGGTCGTCCGTCACTGCGGCCACACGTGCCAATGTGCTGCCTGCGTTGCTCAGCAGCAGCGTGCCACCGCTATACGACACCTTGCGTATCTCAGTGCTCATCGCCACCAGCTTACCACGTATGTTAGCATCATCTACCCACAAGTGGCTCTTGCCATCAGCGCCCATAAACAGGTCAAAGCCACGGCCTGAGATAAGGTTGCGGTCGCCCTCCTCAGCACCCTTAGAGCGCACACGGGCTACCTCTACATCGCCCAGCCGAGCACCACCATCAGCACGCACAAAAGCATCGTCGCCCACGGTCACACCCTCACGCGCAGCCATGCTCTTTACCTCGGCAGCACCATCAGCATCAATGTTAGCACCGCTCGCACCACGCTTGTATGCGCCAGTCGTCAGCCCCTTCTCAAAGTCAATGGGAGCATGGGCAGTGTCTTCTTTCGTCTTTGACAAAAACCACTTCTCGCCTTCACTCTTAACAAGCGTCTTCACATGGCCACTGCTAAGACCACCACCGCCTGTCGCGATAGCGTCTATCTGCTCTTGCATCTTCTCGAGGCTGCCCACATCTTTCTTGTCACTCAACGTTATTTCGTAGGTGGGTATCTTTCCGTCCTCTTCTCTAATGGTCAGGTGCGAGATGGCTATCATGCCGCCAATGCCAAGGTCTGCATCTTCAAATTGCATCAGGTCGCCCTCCTTCAATATGTCGTGAAGGCTCTTTGTCGCACCTGTGCTATCGGCCATAGCGGCATCATGCTGCCGAGCCATAAACAGCTCATCTACCTTGGGCTGGTAGGTGTAGCGGGTCTTGCTGTTCGCTAACAGCCATTTTATCGCATACATCAACAGCTTTTCGCTGGCAGCTTCTATATACGCATCGGGCATCTCTATGCCTGTAAGCACAAAGTGGTCGCCCTTACGTATCTGAAAATCTCTGTTCGGAAAGTATTGGTTCGTGCCATCTTCGGTGCGGTTTAACGTCAATACCCAGCAGCCATCTTTCTTCACACAGCCGCTAACCTTGAAGGTCCTACCGCTACACATACCATCTTTCATCACAACCGAAAAGTCATCGTCTCTCAGGGCTTTAAGGTCTATATTCAGCTCCTTGCGTAAGGTAACAGTAAAACCTGGAACGTCTTTATTGAAGATACCATTGTCTTCTATCGACGTGCCCACCCATATTTCGTCTACACGCACACCATCAATCACCATCCCTTCAAGGGTGGGGTATATCTCTTCTATCTTGTTCTTCGTGTCTTCAGTATCAAAAAACACGCTGCCACCACGCACACCGTCGTCTTCGGCATCTGCGGTCTCCACCCACGGCCTATATAGGTTATCCGAGAAACGTAACAACGCTCCTGTGGGGTTCAAACGCTTCTTGGTGGCAGCATCCTGTGCGTTCCACCAGTCCTGAAGGCTCTTGTTGGGAAATCCTGGCAACATCAGCCTGTCACAGGCCATATTGTCGGGAAGGTTCTTGGTGGCATAGTCTTTCCTGTTATCAGGAAAATTGGCTTTATTCACGCCACTAACGAAATACACACGTTGCCCTGCATCCACAGCTTCGGCAATGGCCGATAACGGTGTAGCACCACCAGCAAAGTCTACATTTACATACACCTTGCACCTGCCATTCATTCCCTTGGTTATCTCAGCGGTAGCAGTATAAATGCCAACGCGTATCGTCGCCGAATAGGCTCCTCCACCGCTGTAAGGATTCTTAAAATAAGCCGAGATGCTGTCTGCTGATAGTTCTGTATCAAACGATATGTTATTCAAAACACCACCATGCCAGCCACGCCACAAACCGCTACCTCTCGTCCACACCTCTGTGTTTAGGGTGGCATAGTAGCGTGTAGGAAGGTTCTTCGATGAACCGTAGGCGCGCAGTCGGTTCACAATCTTTTGGTCGCTCTGCGCTTGCTGCTCTATCTCGTAAAGACCTTTACCCTTGCCATACTGAAAAATATTGTCGGTAATAATGCCAAAGGTGTCTATAAACACTTCGCGGTTACGAACAATAAAGTTTACGTCAAACTGCGAGTTAACAAGAGACAGACCGTCCCATACTGACTGACTCTGAACACTGATAGAAGCCGAGTTTATAACGGTCGAAACTACGTTGCCAGCGTTCTCCACCTTCTCACCATAAACATCTTCCCAGCGCTTCGCATCGCAGCCACGCTGGCGGCTCCTGCTCCAAGAGCGCGAGTAAAATTTCCATAAACCCACGCCCGTCTGCTCGTCCATATTGGCTTGCAAACGGTCTAACAAATCATCAAGGGTGTCTATGTAAAAGGTAAAGTCGGGTAGGGCTGTGTAGTGTTGCTGGTTGTCATCACCATACACCACGTCTAAAAACTCGCTACGAGCAAGCTCATCTGACAGGGCGTTCCATTTCACACTCTCATATACAAACGCATCGCCAAGAACGTCCTTGCTACCTTGCTTCAGCTTGCCTGGGTCGTAGTTCAATTCAAAGCGCTCATCGCGATACAGCAGCCAGTCGCCTGACGAAAAAATAATAGGGGCCTCGTTCTCTATACGGGTGCTAACAGCACACTCACCCATCCACTCGCCATTATATTCTAACGAGTGTATATCTATGGCCTTGCCGTTAACATCGGTAAGAACACTGCCGTCTTTATGGTATATCTTGCAATCCAAAATCTCTATACATTACTCCATTAAACGAAAAAAAGCTAACATCTCATAATTGTATGTCGGTAACAGGGTCTTCTACACGAACAACAGTGCTAAAGGTCACTATCTCATCGTCACCGCAACGGTCTAAAGTAGCGTTGTCTTCCACCTTCTTTAGCCGCACATGTTGTCTACCTATTCCCGTCCACTCGCACCACAACTTCATCTTTACACCGCTACCATCCTGACCGCTCAGATAGCGCAAAAATGTCGATATTCTGCCACGGACGCTGCCCTTTAAACCTTTGGCAATCCATTTTACAGTCATATCATAGGCCGAAAATCGCAAACCACCGCCCACATAGGCGTCTTCGCCATCTTCGTCTTTCCAGTCGCGAACTGTCGGCTCCTTCACCTCCATACCTACATTAAAGGGCATGTCCTGGCACCATACGCCAAAGTCTGCAACGGTGTCTTTTACCGTCGCAGTATCAGCATCTGAGCTGCCTTCTTTCTGTATCAGCACCTTGTTATATTCCATGGCATTTATTATTTTCTTCAAAAATAATAAAAAGTGCATAAATATGCAATATTTATGCACACTTATTCACTCTTCACATTAGTTCACATATACACGTTTTCTACCGCTCGTGGTAACAGCACTCATCCAGTCAAGCATCCTGTCTATCTTGCCATTACGATCTTCCGCAAGCGATACAAGCATAGTCATCTGTTTCAGCTGGGCCTTCTGTATCTGTCCCATCTCGGGCAACTGCATCTGCACTACATCGGATATGGCCTTCACATTAGCCCTGTTCACACTCACATCGGCACGTATGGCGTTTAAATACGAGGCTAACAGGTCGGCGGTATCTTCGGTTATGCTCTTTATCGAATTCGATACACTGCCGCTACCAGCTTCTGTAAAGTCATAACCTTTTTGCTTCAACGCCTCCATAACAGAGGTTATATTATGAACAGCCGTATCGCCAGCGTCCATAAGCTGTGTCACAAGTTTTCCTACGTCGCCTTCATCAAGCTTTCCCTTCTCAGCAACAAGGCCTTCAAGATATTTCAAGGGGGCTTCAAGGGCCTTTTCCATAAACTTTTGGCTCACAATATTCTTTGTCAGGTCCTTAACAAGGGCCTTGGCCTTGTCACGGTAGGCTTCCATGGAATCCTCGCCCTTCTCCCAAGCACCAACAACAGCATCGGTAAGCTCCTTAGCCCAACTCTTCATGTCTACTGAGTAGATATCTTTCAAAAAGTCCTGGGCCAACGTGCGTATCTTTTCGTTCATCTCTGTAATCTGCTGGTCATAATCGGCAAGCTTGTCCTTGTCTTTCTTCTTCTTGTCATCCTCAGCGGCACGTTGCTTCATCAGCTCATCACGCTGAGCAAGCATCGAAGCACGCTCGGCAGCATAGGCGTTCTCAGGGTCTGCAAGGTTCTTCTTTGCGGCATCATAGGTGTCTTTGCTGTAATGGCTCGTGCTTTCTATGCCTAACACTCTAAGAAGCGCACCGTTCATGCCTTTTGTGCTCATACCTTTCTGATAGTCCTTCACAATGTTATTTAAGGTGCCTTGCGTCTTTTCACTCATGCCATAAGCATACACGCCACCAAGTATGTTGTTAAGGGTGCTTTCTACATTCTTGTATAGGTTCTCAAGCTCTTTCTGTCTACGAGCTGAAGCTTCTATCTCCTTCTGCAAGGCCTTGTCATGAAGGGCAGCAAGGCCCGACACAACGCTTAAACCAGCACCAACGATAGCACCATAAGGGCCTGCCTTTTCAAGGCCCAAGGCGTTCAAGCCGCCAGCAACCTGTGTAGCTGCACCAAGGGCGCCACCTATCACCTGTGATCCTTGGCCTAAAGCGGTGTCTTCCATACCAAGGTTCTCAAACAAGTCTATAACAGGACTGATACATTCTTGCAAGGCCTTAAACTTATTCGACAACGAAGACAGCCCTTTCTCAAAGTCGTTGTATGCCCCTTGCTGTTGGTTCTCAAGATCGTTCTTGCTATATTCTACGCCAGCAGTCAGGCCCATCTTCTTGGCCTGTTCGGGCGTAAGAACATATTTGCCATTACGCAAATTCTGTGGACCACCATTGCCCTTCAGATAAGAACCTATCGCGTTGCCTCTCGACGTGCTATGAAGAAGGGCATCAAGGGGGTTGCGCTCTATGCTCTTGTTATGTAGCTTATCAAGGGCGCTACGTAGCTCCTTCACCTCCTTAACAGATAGGCCAGCGGTCTTTGAAAATTTCTCTATATCAGCAATCATCGTGTTAATGGTGTTCGTCGATACGCGGTCTAAATCGTCAAAAATTGTTACCCAATCGCTCCCCTCCTTAAACTGCTCAAAAAGCAAACTCGAAAGCTTGTCTTGATGGCTTTTAGCTAAGCCCTCCTTCGCACGCTGACGTAGCTTCGGGTCCTCTATATTAAGCAATAACGACTTTTGACGCTCATAACTCATATTCTCATCTTCTATCTGTTGCGCTATGGTGGCGTTCTTCTCTATCATGTCGGCAAGCAGGTCTATGCTTTCTTGCTTCAGTTTGTTACGCTCGGCCTCAAGCTTCAAACGGTAAGCATACGTCCTACTGTCCTCACCATAATGCTCCTTCACAGTCTTTGCGTTCATGCCAGCAACATCTTCGGCGCTAAAATTCAAACCGCTGGCCTCATTATCACCAGCAACAGACACCTCCAACATCGCTTTCAGATATTTCAGCATACTGTCACTGGCCACAACACCACCAAAGGCTATGCGCTGCGAACCTTCCTTGTTGCCTGTCAGCTCATACAGCTTCTTATATGTCTTATACTGCTCTTCTATAATATCCAGCTGCTTCGATAGGTCCGACAACTCATACTTCCTACTGTCTTCAAGCTGCTTGCGATTCTCGCTCTGTATGTCGGCAGTCTCACTCTTGGCAAAATACTTGCGGTCGGCGGTAGTCTGTGGCAACGTCTTCAACAGCTCTTTAATAGAGGTCTCATAGTTGGTATAATCGCTAAGAGGAAAACCCTTCTTGTCTTTGAAAATCGAAGCAAACTCACCATCTGCCTCTAAATGTGCTAACGCGCCTTCGCCATACAGGTCCTTAAAACGTTTCAGCTCACCATACAGCTTCTTGTAAAGGGATATGCGCTCTTTCAAATGTTTTAACGCCACGTCTTCCTTATGGCCAGCGCTCTTGTGCTTGTTGCTCTTCTTGTCCTCTCCCTTGTAGTCATAGTTCAGCAGGTCTAATGCTGCTCCTACGGCATTGTCATACTGGTATTTCAGCCAGTTTAATCTCTCCTTCGAACTCTTCGACTTCTTTGCCGCGTCATATTCGTTCTTGAGTCTGTCTATTTCCGATTTTGCCGCATTGCGGGCCTCATACCATGAGTCTTGCTTGCCCCAAGTGCTCACATAGTTCATGTATTGATCCCGCTTGCTCTTTTCTACCAAACTAAACTTTGGCATACGCTTCGCCATTGTTCCCTGCACGTCTCCGTATTTACCCGCATCGTTTACCACAAGGTCTATTACGGCGGTAAATCGAGAGGCTGCAAGCAGTCTCTGCAAGGTCATCTCAAACTCGGGATATTTCAGCGTTAGATTTCTCTTCGCATCGTCCATCAGTTCTTTCACCTTCTTGGTCTCGGCCTCGTTCAACTGCTGTCCTGAGCGTATCTTCATGGCAATATCTGGTGCCACGTTATCTATCATTTGGCGCATATCGTGCCCCACCTGGCCTTCAAGCCATCCGTCTGTCAAGCCAAACGATTGCAACACGCTTGCCCTTATCTCGTTGGCTCTCTCATCTGATATTCCCATTTGGGAAAACAGGCTGCTCATGCACTGTTTAGCGACCTCAAGCGCCACTCTGTCTTTGCTTATGTCGCCAAAGATTTCCTTTATCTCTTTCTTGAGGTTTTCTGTCGATGTCTTCACGAAAAGGCTCATACCGAAGGCTTTCTTGCGTGCTGTCGCCTTGTCAGAGCCGCCCGCTATTAGGTCCGCTGTCGCCTTGTCTATGTCGTCATACATATCGCTCGCCTTCATCAGCGCGTCCTTCAAACCTTTGTACGTGCCCTTGTCCGAAAGCTTCTCTTGCGATATCTTGTTCGACTGCTGTAGTAGCTCAAGCTCGTCCGCAAGATATTTCAATCGTTCCTTGTGGCTTTCCCTCTCATCTGCCTTCATCACAAGGTTATTGTAGTTATAAGGAGCTATCTGCTTCATTTTCTCCTTATACTCGTTTATCATGTTGTCTATAGCCTTGCTGTCACCTTCCGCTATAGCCTTGCTCGCGTCGTTCTCTTCCAAAAACTCGCCCATCTGCTTAGCACGGTCCTTCAGCTCGTCAAGGGTCTGTGTCATGTTTTGCTTCAGCTCGGCGTTCTTCTGTTCAAAATATGAGAAAATGGCAAGACCAGCTGAGAAAGCTATACCTGGTAAGCCACCGAAGAAACTAACAATCGACTTCAAACCTGACGTCAAACCGCCCAACAGCATACCACCAAGGGCACCCACCTTGGCCTTGCCCCAGCCACCAAACAATCCGCTAAGGCCCCAACCCTTCGATTGAGCAGTCTGACGCGTCAAGGCCATACCCTGTAGGTACATCTGCTTCGTTATCTTGCCTGAAACAAAAAGACGTTGTAGCTCGGCCTTAGTCAATGCCTTGGCAGCAGCAAGATTACGAATATCTACGCCTGTTATCTCGTTCTTGTGCATCAAAATATCACGCTCAACGCTATTCAGCTTCTGACCCTCTAACGCTCTGCGGGTATAATCGGCAGCCAACTGACCCTTGGCAGCCAACAAGGCTTTGTCAAGGCCTCCTCCTATCTTGTTGCCCATCATACGCAAAAGAGGACCTGCAAAGGCGGCAGCAACAACAGGGGCTAACGAATGAAAACCAAGCACTAAATTCGTTACAAGGTCTACAATGCCTTTTAACGACTTACCAACGATATTGCTGCCACTGGCAAAGTCGGAAAGCATTATCTCCCAGGCATCCTTTAGCTTGTTCCATCTACCTAACAGGGTCTCACTCAACACCAGCTGCATGTTGTAGAACTGGCCACCAGCATCGGTCATCTCCCAAAAGATGTTCTTCACATCCTCAAAGTCTACACCACGGGCTGATATGCGGGTCTTAACCTCACTCTTCGACACGTCTCTGCCTTCACGCTTCGAATAGTATTCGCTCAGCTTGTCAAGCAAGGGTATACCAGCATAGGCTATCTGGCGCAATTCCTTGCCATCAAGCCAACCACGGGCCTGTACCTGACCAAAGGCCAAAGCAATACGCTCAAAGCTTACGCCAAGACCTGAAGCCATGTCGGCCAAACGTTTCGTCGTGTCGTAAAGGTCGTTATACTCCACACCGTAAGCGGCAAGCTGCTTCACGTCTTTGTTCAGTTCCGAGAAGGTGAAAGGTGAATTTAACGCCAACTCTTTAATCTGACCAAACAGCTGGTTCGCGTTCTGCATATCACCCAAAATGCTCTGCAAAGCAATGTGCTGTTGCTCTAACTGGCCACCAGTCTCTATAATGCTGCGAAGAAAATTCTGAGCACCATACACAATGCCGCCTTGAAGAAGCAAGTTCTTGATGTCTCCAAGGGTCGAACCTACTCCCGATGAGGCCTTCTTGGCTTGCTCAAAGGCGCTAACAAGGTCGCTACGAACCTTTGCAGCAGTGGCCGAAACCTCTCTTCGGTGCTTCTCCTCAAGCGAAACAGTCTTGCGCTTTTCTCTGTTTAACTTCTCCTGAGCAGCATTAATGGCACGCTGGTCCTCAAGGGCGCGATTGGCAAGCGTCTTATCATGCCCAGTACCAAGACCGCCAAGCATACCAAGATGGCGATCCCAATCTGGACCTGCCAAATCTTGATAAATCCTACGAAGAACACGCATAATAGAAAGCAAACGCTGTATGCTATCTTCGGCCTTGCTCACATCTACACCCAACGCTATGCCACGGCTATACTCTCGGCGCAAAGCACGAACCTTATCACCAAGCGAGTCGTAACGTAG
>ERZ1034842.712-NODE-712-length-11332-cov-7.332713_pt1 | contig 11332 bp, 8 predicted proteins | sample MGYA00520634_ERZ1034842 | MGnify/ENA primary metagenome ERZ1034842 (study PRJEB33766, sample SAMN09781734) | gut metagenome | biome: gut microbiome | host: Homo sapiens | place: Madagascar | study: EMG produced TPA metagenomics assembly of the PRJNA485056 data set... | reverse complement strand
AAATTAAAGTCTGCAAAGAAAAAGAAAGCAGAGCTAAAAAAGCTAATGAAGCTATTGAGCAGATCCTTGAAAAACACTATGCAGATGCTATTTTTGAAGATGAAAACATAACTTATGTTAATGCCGTGGGCATGGTTTTTTCTGGTAAAAACTGTTTTATAACTTGTAAAAAACTAAAGTAAAAAAAGATAAAAATAAGAATATGACAAAAGAAGAACTAATTACCAGGATTAAAAAACTATTAGCTCTATCAGATAGTTCTAATCCTAATGAAGCTGCCATTGCCCTGTCCAGAGCTCAAAAGCTCATGCAACAGTACCACATTGAAATGAGTGAAATTGAGGATTCAGTTATTTCAGAACGTGTGATTGAAACTGTAAGGGGCATGAAAAACATCAAACATATTTCACAAATAGGCCATATTTTAACAAAGGTCTTAGGTGTTGAATTTATCTACCATACCAATCAGTACGGTACTGTAAATAAAGTTAATATGATTGGACCTAAAGACAGCCTAGAGTCTTGTGAATATATTTTTGTGATCCTAACGCGCTCAGTGATGGCAGCTAAAAAACTCTATAGCGAGAAGATCTATTGTCATATTGTAGACTATATCTTGGGATCTCCTAATCTTAGAGAAGGATTGTGTCAAAACAAACGAACAAAAGAAAGTTTTGATCACTTTGAAAAGAGTAAGGATTTTTGTTTTAACGATCCTTATGGATTTAAAGGGTTTAAAGCAATTGTTGATTCGCTCTGTATTTTAGATCCTCAATTTAATTACGTTTTTAATAAACTAAAACGAGAACTGCCTGAGAGTTTCATGTTTGGCTATTTCAAAGCCATTTATGGAAAAGTAGCTGAATTTGTTCAAGACGATGAAACCAAAGAAGCTATTGAGAAATTCAAGTCAGGAAATCATCAGGATCTTAAAATTCATAGGACTAGAACTCGTCGCATTCATGCTGATGCTTATAATGACGGTTGTGAGCAGGGTGAAAAAGTAAACCTGATGAACGCAGTAAATGGTCAGGGTGGTGTAAGAAAACTCTTGAAGTAATACAGCCTTGTAAAAGTTTCACTGCCAATAAGGAAAGTCTTGCTAACATTTAAGAAAAGTTTAATTGAAGACAAGATCCTTAAAAGCTAAATCATCCCCTATTCATTATCATAGTCTGAATATAAAAGCTCTTCTAACTTATCTAATCTGTCCTTTAACTTAAAGTTCTCTACATAAGGCAATTTATCTATCTTATAAACCTTAGGTGATCTTTCATTATATAAAGGCCATCTGATTGGAGTCATGGACTTACCATTAAAATTAGGATCGCCTGTCTTAATAAAGTTAACAAATCTTTGGTGCATGTTGTCGCTTACTTTTTTCATATCTTTTTGCGCACCTTCTGGCAAGGTTGAAAAGACATAAGCAATCTCACTTGAATGGCTAACTCCTTTATGAGACTTCTTATATTCAAAAGGAGCATAGTCAAAGTGATACATATAAACCTTATGATTTTTGCTCATAGCATCAGCAAAAATCTTCATACCAAGATTGAACATGATGTCAGCGTTATAGCTACTTGCTTCTTTAAAAGCAGAATCTGTAGGCTCTTTATCCTTTAGATATAAAGCAGCTATACTCTGGACTTTACTCTCACCAAAGGTGTTTTTTATGGCAGCTTTTAACTCTAAGACATTTAGGTTATCTGTAAAAAGTGAGCCTTCATCGGTATTGTAGCCAATTAAAATTTCTATGTTATCTTTAGGATTAGCCCCATCTACCTTCTTTTTCTGCTGCAGTTCTTTATAAGGATCTTGTGGCAGAACTACGCCATCAAAGTAAGGCTTAAAGAAAGAGAAGGTGTTTTTGACCATATCAAAGTCATAACCGCAGTTATAGGATAAGAGCAGAGGATCAATAGTTCTTAGTGCCTCAAGACCGGACTCAGAATCATCTGCCCCGAATAAAGTAGCAATAGCAGCACTATTAGTAAAAGCAGACTTACTGTTCTCGCTTTTATATAAACTTACAAAGGGATAACTTAAGATAGTGCCACTCTCTAAGACAGCTCTTTTAAACAGACCTTTTGCTAAAGGACTTAAAACTAAAGATGACACTGCCATGCTGCCAGCTGACTCACCACCTATAGTGACTTTGTCAGGATCACCTCCAAAAGACTCAATATGATTTCTTACCCACTTTAAAGCTTCAATCATATCAAGGTGTCCCCAGTTACCGGTGGTACCGTACTTTTTGTAGGTGTATTTTGAAGAATAAAAGCCTAAAGCATGTAATCTGTAATTGATGCTTACTAAGATCACACCATCCTTAGCAAAGGCAGTACCATCATAATAGGGATTATTTGAAGCCCCCATCATATAAGCGCCACCGTGTATCCACACAAATACCGGTAACTTATCGCCTTTTTTAGCATTTTTAGGGCGGTAAATATTAAGACATAAAGAGTTATCACCTGTTCTAAAGCCTTTAAGTTTAACAATAAAGCTAGATTGAGGCACTACAGGGCAGAATGAATCAGCCTTGAAAGTATCAGCAAAAGGATCAGCTGCAACTGTTGGCGCAAAACGCAGGTCATGCACTGGAGCTTTAGCATAAGGAATACCATAAAAGTGCTCTACTCCATGTTCACTGACACCTTCAATAGCACCTATATCAGTGATCACTAAAGGTTCTGAATTAGCATATGAGCAATTTACTGCAAAGGTGAAAAGTAAGGTTATAAACAGAGTGTGAAATAGCCTTTTCATTATTTTGTCTCAAAATATTTCTTAATGCCGTCTAAAACAATGTTCTCATTATTCTTATCGCCAATAAGCAGCCTTTCCTTTACTAAAGCGCTGTCATCTTTTGATAATGAGCCTCGAAGCCAGGTCATCTGATGTTTGGCAAGCTGTGCTGTAGCGATTACACACTTCTCAATCATGGTATCAAAGTCGTATACCTTATCAATATATTCCCAAACCTGTCTGTAACCTACACATCGCATGGATGGCATGTTTAAGTTAAGATCACCTCTTTCCTTTAAACAGGCAACCTCATCAATAAGACCATCATCGACCATCTTTAAAAAGCGCGCTCTGATAAGTTTTCGTAACTCAGTTCTGTCATCAGTTTCGGGCAAAAGGATGTACTCTAATCTGTCAAATGGACACTTGTCCTGATGTTCAACAAAAAATGAGCTCATAGCACGCCCTGTCATGTAATAAACTTCTAAGGCTCTTGAAACTCGCTGCTTATCGTTTGGATTTAATTTTTGATAAGAGACAGGATCCACATTCTTTAATTTCTCGTGCATGGCAGGCCAGCCACGCTCTGAAGCCTCAAGTGCTATCTTTTCTCTTATCTCAGGCTCGGTTACAGGGAGAGGAGACAAACCATCGACTAAAGCTTTGTAGTACATCATGGTGCCACCGCAAATTACTGGAATAACACCTCGATTAGTGATCTCATCTACAAGTCTTATACAGTCTTCTCTAAAGGAAGCAGCACTGTAGCTGTCTTTAGGATCACAAATATCAATTAAATGATGAGGCACTGATGCTAACTCTTCTCTTGTTGGTTTAGCAGTTCCAATATCCATATCTTTGTAGATTAAAGCTGAGTCTAAACTTATGATCTCAACTTTGACCTTTTTAGCAATTTTTAAAGATAGAGCACTCTTACCAGAGGCGGTAGGACCTAATATTACAACTGCTTTATTCTTCAAGTTCAGCTCCGAGCTTTTCACTTAATTTTTTTAAATTCAATTCTAAATAAGAACCTTCAAGATCTTTTAAAGGATTATCTTTATCTAAGATTGAAAGTAATCCTTTAGCCTCATTCTCTAAAATCTCTGATGATTTAGGACTTTCATATCCCACAATTGAAGATAGTTTTTGAGGGCAGTTACCTTCTTCAATGGTTCTAAATTCAGCACAGACAATTAAAAAGATCTTTTTACTTACACTTGCTAAATCAATGCCTTTTAATAAGGCAGGGATCTCCGTTAATTCGATTCTGTTTCTAAAGATTTTGACACCAAAACCAAGTCTGCCTAAAGCAATAGTGCAGTATTTTAAGGATTTTGCCAAAGATGGATCTACAGTAAAAGAAAATGGCATTAAGAGTCTTTGTTTCAAGACTGAGGCATTCTTAACCGAATTTTGATACTCTAAAGCTACTTTTATAGACTTTAACTTTTTCAAAGAGATTAAGTAGTACTTCTTTGAAAGTTTAATTAAAGCTACATTTCTGTCAGTCAAATCTAAAAACAGGATGCCATTAGGAAGTAGATTTGAGGCAATATTGTTTTCTGTATTTTCGCTTCCATTTGGCACAAAACCATTTTCTAGATTAGAGTTAGGAGCATTTACAAAAGCGGTAGGTGCGACTCCACTTACAGCACTTCCTATAGGATTAGAATACACCCTTTGCTCAATTCCAGGCTCATTAAGATTTACATTAGCATTGACACCAACATTTGAAGCATTCACTGCTGATTTATAAACATTGATGTTGCGCTGTAGCGTATCCTGATTTGAAAAGGTTGAATGATAATTACCAGCGCTTACTCGATTTGAAGATACAGATCCACCTGAAGATCCTGATGAAGAACTTATAGAGCCAGAGCCTTTAGGAGTATTAACAGATGCTCCATTGAAAAATGAGCTTACACCTGTAGGGAATGCTGGCAGAGCTTCATTGTTAATATCAAAAGAGGCTGCATGAGGAGACTCTGTTTTGTTTGCATTAACATAACCTACGATTGGAGCTTTGTCTGTAGCAAAATCAAGCTCAGACTGACCGACACTGTGTGGACCAATATTAGCTTTTCTCAAGGCTAAAACTAAAGCATCTGTAATTAAATCATGGATTAAAGAAGGTTCATGGAAACGCACTTCATCTTTACGAGGATGCACATTAACATCCACCTCATCAGGCTTTACCTCAAGATAAAGTACACATCTTATGGGCAGGGTTCTGCCTAATACTTCAAAAAAAGCTTCTTTTAGCGCATGAGTTACAACTTTATCAGCAATAGGCCTGCCGTTTAAAAACAGATATACCTGCTCTGAAACGCTCTGCTCTACACTAGGTGGTGGTAAGAGCATTCCTTCCATCTTAAGATTTGGATCTTCACAAAGGACTTTAATCCCCTCTTGAGAGAAATCACTGCCTAAAAGAATGGCTGTTCTCTTTAAATCAATACCTTCATTTAAGGACGACTTTGAAACTTTAAAGACAGCCTTGCCTTCATTTACTAACTCAAAACCAGTATCAGGATGAGCAAGTGCAATTCTTATAAAGGTATCTTTAATTCTTAAAAATTCAGTTCTATCTGACTTTAAAAAGCGACGACGTGCTGGAGTATTAAAAAATAATTCACAGACATCAACGGTAGTACCATCAGGGTGAGCTGCAGGCGCAATCAAAGGTTCCTGTTCAGGACCTTCTACTTTAACACAATAGGCATTATCCTCATCTTTAGTTTTGGAGGTTAAAGTTAATTTTGAGACTGAGGCAATAGATGCTAAAGCCTCTCCTCTAAAGCCTAAGGTAGTGATGGAATTTAAATCATCTGATGAATAGATTTTTGAAGTAGCATGAGGTGCTAGAGCTAACGGCAATTCGTCTTTTACAATACCAGTACCATTATCTCTTACTCTGATTAAAAGCTTACCAGCCTCTTTAATCTCACAGAGGATATGAGTTCCATGAGCATCAACAGCATTTTCTAAAAGCTCTTTGACCACAGATGCAGGTCTTTCTACAACCTCACCTGCTGCAATTTGACTTGCTAGTTGCTTTGACAGACGTCGAATTGTAGACATATATTTCCTATGGCAGATATAGAACCTGACCTACATGAACAGTATCGCTCTTTAAGGAATTTAATTTCTTTAATTGAGCTATAGTGGTGCCATATCGTTTAGCAATAAGACCTAAAGACTCGCCTTTTTTAACAGTAACACTTTTGGCAGTACCACCGTTTTTAGTCATGTTCTTAGTTCTTGCATAAGACTCCTGGCGTGATCTTAATTTCTGAGCAGGATACTTCTCGTAATATGACTTAATACCTAAATAAATTCTGTAAGCGATTTGCTTTTGGTAATTAGGCTGATTTAACTGAATTTCTTCATAACGGTTTGAAAGGTAGCCAGTCTCAATTAAGAGAGATGGGATATCAGGTGCTTTTAATACGGCTAAAGAAGCCTTAATAGGCTGACTTTTTCTTACATGGGTAAAGGCTGACAACTGATGTAAGATTTCCTGAGCTAAAAGGTTACCCTCTGAACGGGAGTTTGTAGATGACATATCAAGGATTGCAGTTGCCAAATATGGATTACCAACACTCTGATCCATCACCTCGCCTGCGCCACCTATGAGTTTCTTTTGCTTGTTGTTACGCAGAATTTTACCGTTTTCACGTACTGCTCTGTTCTCTGATAACACGAGCACACTTGCGCCACGAGCTGTTGAACTGCCAGAGGCTACAGAATCAGCATGAATTGAGATTAAAAGATCAGCTTTTCTTAATCTTGCAATTTCAGAACGCCTATCCAGATCAACAAAAACATCACGTGATCTTGTAAGAGTTCCTCTAAATTGTTTATTAGAGTTGATGTAGCTATAAAGTGCTTTTGAAATAGCTAAAGTTACATTCTTCTCTCTTACACCACGTTTACCAATAGCACCAGGATCTTTACCGCCATGGCCTGCATCAATTGCGATAATGAATGGACGAGACACTGGTGTTGCCTGTACTGGTACAGGAGGCGCTGAAGCGTCAGACACTAACTCCTCAACATCATGAGATTGAATTTTGGTTTTAGTATTAGTCTTGGTATTTTTGGTGATAGTAGTCTTTACACGCCCCTGTTCAGATGTCTTTTGTGCTTGAGCTTTCTTGTAGTCACTTCTTAACTTAGCAAGCTCCTGCTGATATTTAGCAGCATTAGCAGTAGACATTGAGCGAAAACCGTCTTTTGAGACTGTTGTATACTTAATAAAGAGATCTCTTTCATAAGTAGACAGAGGAACGGTAGTATCTAATTTGCCATTTACGGTTTTACTTGTTGAGACGACTGTATCTTTAATTACAGTGCCATTTGAAGCAGTCTTGGTTACAGTATTTTTTACAGTTGCATTTGCAGAGAAAGTAGCTTCTGAGCTATTTTCAAAATCAATGACCAGTCTATAGTCATTGTTACCACCTTTTGGAGCTAAGACAAAAATCTTAGGTACAGCACATCTATTTAAAGAGAACAGATATCTGACATCATTTTTCTCAATGCGTCTTTGAACGCCCCTCACACAGCTCTGAGAGGACAGTGGTACATTTGAAGGAGAAAGAGCTGCTTTTGATAAATTGCGAACTCTAATCGAGAATACAGCTCTGTTTTGACTTAATGAAGTTGCATAATTAGGTTTTGAATCAAGATCAAGTACTACTCTGGTTTTCTGAGCATTATGAAATGAGCGTACGGACTTAATAGCAGATGCTGAAGCCACTTCGGTAAAAGTGCAACATACCACTAGAGCTACTGCAAAAAATAATAAGAACTGTCTGCAAATTGTTCTGATTTTTTGAATTGATTTACTCTGGATCAATTTACAGAAGTTATTCAAAAGGTGTTTCACGTTATCTGAAATTTGAGCTTATTTTATTAAGATCTTCTGGTTCTATAAGAACTGATTTTATCACAACATCCCTTGAATCAACTGAATAACTAAGCTCAATTGTGATATCCGCTTCAGGTAAAACGCCCTGTGCTTTATCAGGCCATTCAATAAGACATACTGAGGTCTTCTCAAAATAGTCACGAATGCCCATATATTCAAGTTCTTCAGGATCTAAAAGTCTGTAAAGATCAAAGTGGTAAACACTAAAGTCATCAAAGTCATAAGGCTCAACTAGAGTATAGGTAGGAGAGCGGACGATATCCTTATAACCACAAGCTTCAATAAAACCACGTGAGAAAGTGGTTTTACCTGCACCTAAATCTCCTTCAAGATTTATAAGCACACTCTTTTTTAATTTTTTGCATAGAGGAATGCAAACAGATGACATCAGAGCACCTAGTTTTACAGTCTCCTGTTCACCATTTATCTTAAATTTAATTTCTGCCATATTTTTTATTCTTTTCTATTAGCTTTTCCGATTAGCACTTTTGATTAGAGTTTGTAAACTTAAAAATCTAGTCTCTGCCGTTTACAAGTTCTCTTACATATTTGCTTACATCAAGTGGCAGTGTACCAATTACACCTTCTTTTTGACCGCAAATAGCACCTGCTCTTGCATGGATACAGGCGCCTACTATCACGCCCATCTCAAGACCTAAGCCCTGAGCGATTAAAGAGGCTATGATGCCGGTTAAAAGATCACCAGAGCCTCCGGTTGCAAGAGCTGGTGAGCCTTCATTGATGATAGACAGTCTGTTGCCATCACAAACAATAGTACCAGCCCCCTTTAAAAGCACTACACCGCCGAACTTTTGCCAGAGTTTATAACAACTGCCTAACCTATCGGCATTGATAGCTTCAACTGTGCAACCTAAGAGTCTAGCTGCCTCGCCAGGATGGGGTGTAATCACACGATTCTCGTTATAGAACTTATCCTCATATTTAGATAAGACATTTAATGCATCAGCATCATAGACTACGTATTTGTCGATGACATCATCTAGGGTATCTAATATTCTTTGAGTTCTCTCATTTACTCCAAGACCAGGACCTACTGCAATCACATCAGCCCAATCGATTGCCTTTTGCAAAGCTTCAGCTGAATTTAAATCCACAGTCATCAGTTCAGGTCTTACGCTTAACAGAGCCTGATAGTTATCCTTTTCAAGTGCTACTTTAACTAAGCCAGCCCCTGATCTTAAGGCACCAGTACCACACAAGATAGCAGCGCCTCCAAAACCTGAGGCTCCTGCGATAATTAAAACTTTTCCATTATCGCCTTTATTAAATGATGGTAAACGCACTGGCAGTTGAGGCTTAATGTCTTTATAAGACATTCTCATGATTGGTACAGGATAGGTAGTCTTTGAATAATCAAAAACATCATAATAACTGTAAGATTGAACACCTAATGGAGCAAATTCAAGTTTTCCTACAAAGTCGACAGCATCAGATGTTAATAAGCCAGGCTTTAGAGCCAGCATACAAACAGTAGCATCTGCACTTACGCACATGCCAGGGACACTACCAGTATCTGCAATTACACCTGATGGAATATCAATACTTACTACGTATGTATTTAACTGATTGATATAGGCAATCCATTTTGCCATGTCGCCTTTAGGTGAAGAGTTTGTACCAGTACCTAAAAGAGCATCGACAATGACATCAGGTGCGCTGTAAGCGATGACACCGTCATCTGGAAGCTGCCCATGATTTGGCAGTTCATATTCAACAATACCGCCCTGTCTTACATAGTACTCATAGGCAATGCTAGCCTCAGTGCCCTCATGAGGAACACCAGTTGCAAAGACTCTATGATTAATGGAGTTTTCTAAGAGCAAGTTTGCAACAATATAGCCATCGCCACCATTATTGCCCTTACCGCAAAAGATCCACACATCTTTAGCTTGAGCACATTCTCTGACAATAAAGTCAAAAACAGCTTTACCTGCCTGCTGCATCAAGTCAAAACAGTGGCCGTTATGCTCTTTAGCATGCTCTGCTTCGATGAATTTAACCTCATCACTGCTATAAACTTCTAATGGGAGCTGATCCATATATACTCCATCACTGCTATTTTATTCTGTTCTAAAGTCAGTCTAGTTAAGACTGCTTTTAACAGCTTATAAACTCTGTTCTCTACTTCTTGGGTGCTCTTTTAAGCTACCTTTTAAGATTTGGAAAGATGCTCTGTACTGTTCAAATCCATACCGTTTGAGGCTAATAGAACCACATCCTCTGCTAGATCCTCTAATGAGTATTGATTGCAGGTAACAAGCTCTTTGTCTACCTTAACAAAGCCTAAACTGTCTTTTTCTTTATCTTTAAACAATCTGTCAAAGTCATAAGAACCTAGAACCATAACCTCTACCCCGTGGTAGGTCATGAGAAATCTTTCAACATCGTATGGAAGTTCAGGCTCAGACTTAAAATCGGAACTGTTTTCAAAAAGGTCATGCACACTGCCTAAAAAGCGACGTTTGAGAGTAATGTCATCTGCAGTTAACAGATCCTCGTAAACTTCAAAGTCATAGTCTTTTAATTTTTGAATTTTAATTGACCAGTCTTTTTCTGTAAGAAGATATCCAAAATCAGAATAACTGATACAGTAAATTTCAGACATGCTCTTTCCTTTTTAGTATTCTCTCCATAGATGGAGTTAATTATAGACAATAGGCTGATATAAAAACAGTTTTCACAATGGTGTTAGATAAAAGATCATCAAAATTTAGCTCAAATAAGGCAATTTTGATGATCTTTACGATGAGTTTAAAGATAACGCCGTATGAATGTTATCTTTGATTAAACATCTTTGGTTACATCAATATGAAAAGTACTTATAAAGAAAGCTAACTCATCACTCATTGCATCAGCTTCACTGACCTCACCTGCTGATACTGAGTCACCATAAACTTACATCTTAAGACATGGCTTTTTCTCATAGAAAATGAGCTTGGCATTATCTGAGAGAACTAACTCTTCAAGTGTGATCTCATGACAGTACATGCGCTTGAAGAACAGAATCTCATGCTCTTTGTCTGTATCTTCACTGTCTAATAAGGTAATGACAGAGGCATTTTCATCATCATTTAACTGATAACACTTTTGTACACCATCAACTTTGGCACCTACAAAGTTATGCCAGTTGTTCCAGTCTAGATGCTGATTTTTAATCTTTAATGAGGCAAAGCTTCCAATAAAGCGGAACTTTAGATAAGTAGCAGGAAAGATAAATTGTGGATGTAGAGATTCTCTGTCATCTATTCTTCCTCAATATTCAATTTCAGGTGAACTTAATGGAATGATATTCATAGATATACCTTGTGTGTTTTAGTATTTTTATTGTGTAAATATCTTTTGTGGAGGTAGGTCAGATAAGTCACTAAGACATATCTCTGCAGAAAACTAGACTTAATTGATGAGTTTTTAGGTGCTTTTTTTAGTTTAAAGCCGGCAACAACTTGTAATTTATTAAGACTTTTAATTAAAAACAATCAGCTTCATCAGTATAATTTTCGCTTTTATATAAATTTCTTCAACTGTATAACCTATCTCTAATTCTTGTTAATAGTATATTTAACCATTGATAAAAATAGGGACAAAAAGTAAAAAAATAGCGCTTATTTTGTGCCATAACCTATATTT
>ERZ1034842.708-NODE-708-length-11390-cov-33.303220_pt1 | contig 11390 bp, 9 predicted proteins | sample MGYA00520634_ERZ1034842 | MGnify/ENA primary metagenome ERZ1034842 (study PRJEB33766, sample SAMN09781734) | gut metagenome | biome: gut microbiome | host: Homo sapiens | place: Madagascar | study: EMG produced TPA metagenomics assembly of the PRJNA485056 data set... | reverse complement strand
AATTTCCAATAGTGGTCAATTCGTGGTCTGACTACCGTTGACCACCGCGTTTTTGTGAGCGCAAATCGCGCTGTATCGAGCAAAAACAAGCCTAAAACCTGCCCTGTCGCAGTTGTCGGAGAACTACGACAGGGCAGTGCAACCAGACGTAGGAACGTAAATTCTATTGGTTCTGCACAGCGATTCCCAAAACAAGAAAAAGCCCGTTGTTGGTTGTCACAACAGGCTTTTTCGGCTTTTTGTGGTGCCGCTGCACAGTAGTGGTCAAATGGTGGTCAATCACAAACTACCATGTAAAGAAATAATCACGGACATATTTCTAATATAGTATAGTGTTGCATTCAAGACCAAGTTGAATACACATTTTGGATGCGTTATGGTTTTGATAAAAAACCAACAAAATCATCACTTTAAAAGATGACCATCAAAGAAAGAAAAAAAGCCAACTTACTATGAGGAAATTTTCTATGCAAAAAACAGATAGTGTTAATTGCCATAGATACTACAATAAGCACGAGAACATTGTATTAAAATGACTGCTCTTACTCTTTGTATTGTTCGGAATAAAGTAAATATAACTTGTGCATAAGAGCAAACACGTTGAAAGAAAATAGGTAGAAAAGCCAGTAGATTACAAAACGAAGAATTTCTGAAAGCACTTCACCGAATGATCCAAGTAAGAAGATAAAGATAAGGTCCACAAAACCAATCAAAATTTCGAATATACCGATTCGTACAATATCATGTGCAGCTTCTATCTTTTGTGCATGAGATTGGTCCTTGAATTTTTCTGAACGAATGCTTTCTTCCTTACTGATTGCCATAGCAATAATATCTGTCATCGCTGCAACTAAGAGTGTTAGTATAACACCTATTTGGGTATACTCTTGTGAGATATTTATAGGAACTTTTAAGGTGGTGATTCTTGTGGTTATAGTGACAAGAATCAACATATATACAAGATCCCATATGTTTGGAAAAACCTTTGCATAGCCAATTATAATTTCTTTTACATGAAAAATCGTTGGAATGATCTTTGGAAAGCGACCTAAAGCTAAATAAAGTATGATCATAATGACCAAAATTCCGAACCATAAAGTCGCTTCAGTAATGTTCGGAAAAAAAGAATTAGTCAATACAATCACCCTCTTGATATAATATGTTTCGTTTTCGAAATATATAATTTCTCAATCCACGAATTCAGGAACTTACTTTATTAAAGGTAACCATTATTATCGATGAATATTATGCCTCTTTTGCTTGGCGTTACAACTACATTTTGGAATTTAAAATCTACGTTTTAAATATTTTGCTTCCGCCATAAAATGTGTGCAATTCAGTTACTATGCATCATATTTTTAGCACTTAACAAGATGGCGTATTTCCAAATCCCAAAATATAATTTTCGAATGGAGCTTGTGCATGATGTAAATATTACCGGGGCATATGCTGCTCTTCGAAAATACGTTTAAATTCGTTGAGCATCTTTGTATCTGATGTATAGCCATCTGCATCTATAACAGAAGGATCCAGAATCTCTCGAATCCCACCAGTAAGCGGCCTATCAACAGTAAATGTTCGACTATTCCGAATACCTTTTACTTTAAATTTGATCATTTCGGGATTAAAATTGTCGACTTCTTGAGAATGCGTGATTTCTTCGATTTCATCAGGAAATGCTCGGTGGAATATATCTTGTATCATTTTTAGACCTGTTTGAGGACGTCTTTTGTCAAATTTAAATACTCTTACTTCCTCAATATAATCAGGAAGCTGACCATTTTCGTCTGCAACAGCCTTTTTTGAAAGTCGAATCTCTTCCCATCGATTATTCTTGATAAATGTTTTGAGAGCTTCTGCATCAGGTGTTTCGATAGGGGATACAGTATAATTTTCCCCATCAATTGTGCGCAGAATGTTCTTGAGCCATTTTCGCATAACTTCTGCGACACTTCTACGTCCTAGTGCCTCGGTTAACATAATGGCATCAGTTGTGTCTGGGTGACTTACAAACGCAATAAATACATGAAACCGTTGACTTAATACATCCTCTGGTTGAACTTGGATACTTCCACCAGTGGACTGCTGAATTTCGGCACGCATACCGTTTTCACCGTAGGTGATTGTGAAAAATAGATATCGGTAAAGCTCAATGCTGTCTTTCTTTTCCACACCAGAAACAATCGTTTTGCCTTTGTGAAAGGAGCCAACGAAAGGAACAATCATTACCTTTTTGGAAGTGGTATTCGTGTGATTGCGGTCTCCTTCTCGAGACGCTTGCTGGGAAGACGGATCTGCAGCTGTTCCCTCTCCAAATCTGTGAGTAGTTGCATCGAAATATGGATTTGTTGAAAATCTATAACTCAAAAGATCAAGCAAATCAGAGTGACCTTCGAATGGACTTTTCCAAAGAAGCAAATGACTGTTCTTTCGAGGCGAATGGATTCTTATACTTGTACTGTTTACAGAGACTTCTTGCATTTTTCCCTCCTAGGCAATCAGACTGTTATGTAAAATAAATTCTATGTATCTGCAAATTATCATCGGTACTAATTGAAAGCTAATTTTGCACGGGAAGCATACTTCAAGCCTTATATTTTCAGTCGTAAAATTCAAACTCGATTTCTTTGCAGTAATCAGAGAGAAATGCCTTTTTCCGGTTTAATTCATTGCCATCCTCTCCATGGTAGGTAAAGATGACTGCATGGCTAAGATTATTGCAGCTTCCAAAAACAGAGGTGAGAAACTCTTTATCTGCAATAAGGCTGTGACCAAGTATTAAGACCGTGTCAATTTTGCTATAGTCAAATGGCTTTACCGATGATTGCTCGTGTAGATATTGCCGGAGAATATTTGAATACTTGAACTTTTGGAAATCTTCCGGCTCTAACCCTTTCCCAGAATTTTGGATTCGTTGCATTTCAAAATATTCATCACATAGAGTATGATATAGACAGTTTTCGGGGAAAAGTTGCTTTTGCTGCATCAAATATCGGCAGAAATTCAAGCGTTCCCTGCAAAAGCCTTTATGCCATCTGATAGTATCAAAACTTGAATAGCAAAAAGGACTCACGGGATCATACCCAAGTACAATTTCATTCTCAGCTAAAGAACCATGAATATAAATGATGTTTCTAATATAATTCTCACACAAATTTGTGTAATTAAATGTTAAGGCTAGCGTGGAAGGTGATAAGCGAGAGGAAACATTTACTTTTTTGCTAAAAGGTATCCTGATCTGTTCCTTTTTTAGATAATCTATAAGCGCTATCTTTATCTTTTGAAAATCTTTGTTGAATGGTTTGATGACTTCATTTGCGGCGGTATCACTACGGAGGTCTTCCGCATTAAAAGGAACTGTCAGTTGGTCGGCACATTCTTCAAATCGATGCCAATCCATCTGAGGACAGTAATTATTTATATAGTGACGATACTTCCGGAAAAAATCATCTCCAACGCTTTCTGTGAAATCCACATATCGTGTATGGTATCCATGAGCCAAATCAAACCCGTTCCCAATAATAGCCAACTGAGTTAAATCCTGTAGATGATGTTCCATAGCACCGCCCTAACCCTTCATACAGGAGATAGAATCTCTACTATCTTACGACTTTAATCGATATTTTCTCGCCCTGCTGCTTCCCTCCGCAACAACAGCTCCGTCAGAAACTAATTCTGACAAATACATCTTTGTGCGGGAAACTTGCAAGCCGATGGCGTCGGCAATTTGGGTGCTGCTGGCTTCCGGTGTGTCGGTCAAATATTGAAGAATGTCGTTCTTTCGCTTCTCTGAGATAGAACTAGACTTTCCGCCGCTTTTTTCCGCCACTTTTTTATCGCCACTTTTTGCCGCCGCTTTATTGGCGGCAAGCGGCAACAACAGCGTTGTGCGATCTGGATTAAAGCTTTCTACGATTTCCGGCTCCTGCCAGCCCTGCTTTTGCCAGACGGTACGGATGCTCGGCAAACCGCTGCCCGCGCGCTCACCGACATTGATCAGGTTGAACATCTTAATGAGTGACTCATTTCGCGGGTCAGATACGCCGCCGACAAGGGCCTCCTGCACATTGATGCGGAAAGCTCCGGGGTTGGCAATGCGAATCTTATCCGGCCATTTTTGAATCACCAGACCGCGTCGGTCATAGTAGTCAGCATGGATCAAGGCGTTTGCCAAAGCCTCGCGCAAAGCCTTATGCAGAGGGGTGTCGTCAATGCGATCTGTACCCTCCAGTTTAAAAGGCACTTTAATATCCTGCGCGATTCGGTTGTATACACGGAAGTAGAAATCGCAAATATTACCACTCCAGTCGCCGGAACTGGAGGCTATACGATCTGTCCACCGTTCATCTTCTGTAGCCGAACGGTCATGCTCTTGATAATCCAGAAAATAATGTGGGAACTCGCGTACAATTTCGTATTCATGGCCGAACATAAGCAATCCGGCAGCAGTGGGGCGCAGCTTGCCATCTGCGTCTCGTGCCATAGCACCGATGCGGTGCAGAAAATCCTCCACAGCTAATTCTGACCATACATGGCCGGGTCGGAGATTATCCATGCGCTGGCGATAGCGGCGAATGGTGTCCGTATCAAGGCAGTCTATCGTCATAGTATCCATGACGCGGGCGTCCTGCGAAATATCCGCCTGATCCCGCATCATGGCGCGCACTTCATCCTTGGTGCAGCGGTAATCACCCTCGCCATTTCGACGATACGTTCCCGAAAAAGGATCAACGCCTGTGTAGACCGGCTTATCGTGGCGGTCAGCGCGGGGCACTTCGATAACAACAATCCGGTTGCCGCCGCTTTCTACAATTTGTACATTTCGGTCAGAAAGAATATTTACATTGACGATGGAATGATTATTGACGCTGTTCCAGAAGTCAGAAACAAGTTTTTCGGGAGAGGCAAGTTGCACACTGGAAAAACTCTTGTCTGCATTTTCTACAACGCCAAGCAGAATATAACCGCCGAAAGTATTGGCAAAAGCGGAGTATGTCTCCCAGATGCTATGGGGTAAACCGCCTTGTGCCTTTTTGGCTTCAAGGCGGTTGTTTTCTCTGTACTGGCTTAGCTGTGATAAGTTTAGCATGGGATTCTCCTTGAATTTTCATGAAGGCTATAGTTTATTATAGCTTATAAACACATGGAGTTCAATGATGCGGTATGTAGAAAACGGAGAATGAGAAAATTAAAGTATAACTAGATTCGAAGAACCAGCCAACGCGTTTACAATTGTATTAGGACAGTTGTATTTTTCCAATTCGGATATGATTGATTTGCGATCAGCATTTGCATAGCAAACGCCTTTGCCGAGAGTCTCTTTTAAGATGTTCGATTGGTTTATTGCATGCAAGAGTGCAACTTCATCATCATCACTAAGGATGGCAGTTTCAATACCAGAGTGGCAGAACTTGTCTAGCTGTTCATCAATATAGCTTTCCAGAGTATCTATTGAATCGGTTACAGCTGCTGGCAATGGCGTGCATAAAGTAGACCATTGTAGACGAGAGCAATCGGCACGCAGTTGCAAAAGCTGGGCTGTGGCCTGTGTGATTTGAAGATTATCAATTAAGTAGCATTTCATAATGCAAGCGCCTCCTTTAGTGTGTTCTCAACATCTGATGCAGAAACATTTAGTACAACCAATTTGGCATTGCTATTGTTGCAGACGGACTTCACTTTGTCCCAATTGACCATTTTAATGTCAGATGTCGTGATAAGTAGCTTGGTACCGGAAAGGCCAGAAAGTTGATTTGGAATGTGCTGCTCCAGTTGACTAGTCAGATAGCTTTTTTGTCCACATTTACATTCGGCAGACAGAAGCGAGTTAGGTGCAATGGTTCTATCAAAAACTTTACATTCAAATGCGGTTGCATTAATGGCGATAACATCAGGTCTGGTTCCACCAGCATCACCCTGCACAAGACGTTGCTTATCTTCTACAGAAAACCCAACTCCCTTTAGTACATCTTTGGCAGCGAGCTCCAGCAATTCACCCTTTAAATGATTTAGTATGTTGTCGGCACGTCGAATCTCATAAACGGAGGCATCGGGGTCATTCATTTTCAAGATTGCTTCTTTGTAACCTTCCCATTTTTCAGCCATCTCCGGGTGATTGGACATCAATTCTTGAATGCCTTCTTTTGTGCCGATGCTCTTTTCGATTTGCTCTTTTATGGGATCTTCGTGGATTTCCTGCACTTTTTCTTCCGATAAAGCGGTTTTCAATTCCTCTTGAAGTTGCTTGCGTTCCTTGGCACATTCGTTCCTCCTTCGGTTAAAGTCGTTGGCGTTTTGTGCGGGAACGGAATACTCTTCGCGAGAAGCTCCTGCATTGATCAACTCATAAAACCGTGCGGACTCACCCTCGCCGAGTTTCTTGTAGAGGGCTTCTTTGCGCTCTAATTCTTGAATGCGGGACTCGGCATCTGCACGAAAACGGCCAATGTCATCCGATGGGGTTAACAACTCCTTTTCGGAAGAACTACTGCTTTTTGTGTCGTCTTTTTGCAGTGAAGATTCTTCGGATGTAGTGTCGAACCCGAGCTTGTCCAAAGCGTTTGCGTAAACATTGTCCCCACGATAAGGCGAGTCTGTGTTGTCGGAACCGCCCTGCTGGAAATCGAACCTGCTCTCAACATCATTTGCGCTTTTCCCTTCAGGTTTTGCGACTTCCTTGAAAAAGCTCACACAACATCACCTCCCGCAATGTGTTCAGCAAATTCTCGCCAGACCGGGTATTCCACATGGTAGCGCTCGATATACTCGGAAATCAGCAGCGTCAGCAGACAGTCAATCTGCTCATCGCTGCACGCGACAATCGAGGGACGAAGTTCCGCCATTATGGCTAGCTTTAAATTTTCGACAGTCAAGTCTTGCCTTGTCTGCTCTAGTGCATCCTTCGCATTTTCAAAAGAGTCAAACACGGCGGCGGCAAACTGCTCTGTGCGTGCGGAGGAGGACGGCGCCTTCAGGCAATTGGCCAGTTTCACTTTGATGCCCGTCGGCATGTCGGAGCGTAGAACCGTTTCTTCCAGCTCGCGGAGGTGCGCCGCATCGTCCGAATTTTCACGGCAAGAAAACGCCGACATTATGTCAAACAGGATGTTATCATTGCGGGGCGGGGGGCACGTATCTTGCTCAACAAAGGGCAATTCTACGGCTTGCGTAAACGTCGGCATTCCGACCTTGCACAGGACAGGGTTAATCCAGTCGCTTTGGTACACGGCGGCCACGCCGCGGGGCAGTTTGGCCAGTTCGGTGATTTGGTCGTTGTTCAGGTTGGCGGCTTTTCCCACCAGTTCGCGGTCGGATTGATCAGGCAGCCGCATAATGATTTTGGTGTTGGTATTGCGAATGACCGACATATCCAGCAAACCGGGTGACTGGTCGGCGATGATAAAACCCTCACCGTAGGTGCGCATTTCGGCAATCGAGTTGGCCAGCATCTCCACGGACTTACCCAACAGGTTAGCACTCTCGGAGCTTTGCTCGGTGCTTGTCCGCTTGAGTAGTGTGTGTGCTTCTTCCAGTACCGTGATGTGGCGCAGGGGGGCGTTGCTGCTGTCGGAGGTGGCCATCCGATGCTCCTGCAATTTCAGCACAAGGATGCCCATAATCAGCGCCTTTGTTTCGCTTGAACCAACGCGGCTCAAATCGACAATGACGTTTTCATCGAACAGTTCTTCGTCGCTCAGGTCGTCCGCTGTAAAAATCAAGCTGTTCACGCCGTTAGTCAGCGATTCAAGGCGGGTCAGCAGAGAGCCTTTATAATTGCTCTTGTTTTCGTCAGAATATTCGCTTTTGTTGATGTAACGCTCCACTTCGTGTGCCACATCGGCAAAGCAGGGGTAAATTTCCCCGTGGCGGTTTTCGGAACGGGTTAAATCCCATCCGGCGCTGCGGTAGGCGTTTTCCATAGCGGCTTTCAAAACGGCGGGCATGGCGGCGTACATAGGCCAGCAAACATTGAAAATTTCCGTCAGGCGGTCAAGATGCTCGTAAATATGGATTTTATCACTGGGAAAGCGGAACGGATTGATGCGCAGCAGCTTTGTGAGCTTCGGGTTGGTGCCGTACACGCGCAGATCAAAATTTTGGTTGGCGGACAAGATGTTTTTGTATTCGCCCTTGGCGGGTTCGACGACCATAAATTTGACATTTTCTCCTTTTCCATCGGTGCTGCCTAAGGAAGAGATTTCATCTAATAATTTATAAATCGTAGTCGACTTGCCAGTGCCGGTGGAGCCGGTGATAAAGGTATGGGCGGTGAGGCTTTGTATATCTAAATTTACGGGAGTTTCTTCAACCGCGTGCATATGATAAATGTTACCAATTGCAAGTTGACCTTCCTCTGCACTAGCCATTGAGATAACTTCCCGTCCGAATTCAGCGCATTCAACGACAGAAATACCGGTGACGGACTTTTTGGGCATAGGCATCTGATATGCCATTTCCTGTCCGCTAATCAGCATTGTTGCAGTGGTTTGGTATCGATGTTGATCATCAATTTCCGTATAAAATATCGGATGCAAAAAGCGCATAAGATATTCCTTTATGGAAGGAACAACATTTTTGGCGCCACTATCATTCAGCCCCCATACATTAATGGCAGAAGCTTCCACCGAGGAATTTTCGCCGCGCGTAATAGACTTGAATGCACTCGCCGCTGCGATGGCAACATCGTAATCCTTGGTCGCAAAGTAGGCGCATGTATCAAACATGCCAAAATCCGCACAACGGCGCATTCGTTTAATTTCTTCATCAAGACGATCCAACAATGCTTTGACGGCACGGTTTTCGTAGTTGATTTGGAGGGATTCGCCACTTGTTTCAGTAAGCGCTTTAGCAACAGAATTCTGCTCTGTTAAAGATTTTGCAGTACCCCTCGCGGTTGTGTTTGTCTGTGCATTGTTTTCTCCTTTTGAGCGGCTGTACGCATGGTCATAGTGGATCCCGATACTTATTCCACCGGAATCTGTATGGCTTTTTACTATAGATGTTCCATGGGTCAGCGATTTTGATATAGTCTCGTTTGTAGTATCTGTAATGCCTTTTACAAAGCTTTCCGTTGTAGCAGAAGAGAGTTGTTTGTTAATTATCTGTGATGAGGATCTAAATGGTGCCAATTGCGAATAAATGTCCTCATATTCAGCACACATTTCCTCGATCTTATCATTACCTACTGTGTCTGCGATAATTAAAGCCGTATACTCCTTGCCGCGTAGCGTGTCGATTAGCTTCTCTAAGCCCTGCACAAATTCAATACTTCGCGAAAATTTTACTCGACATAATGGCGAAGGAAGGCACCCGCAAACAGGTGGCGGTCTCGTTGTTGACGTTCTTAGGACACACTTGCTGTGCCCCGCAGAATATGGTTAAACATCAGGCTGCAAACCTGATGCAAGATTTGTTGAACAGTCAAAATCTATGCTATGTTGCATTTATGAAAAATAAGAATAGAAAAGCCAAGAAGGCAGCTTAAATAAGCAGCGGCACCGTCAGAAATGGCGGTGCCGTTTTTGTCAGTAATAGGTGAATTTTTAGCATAAAGATTGTTGGGTGTGGTGATAGCTTTTTGTCGCAGTTGTCGGTATGCTTTGTTGTACCGTAGGTCAATAAAACATACGAAGGAGTGCAGAAAATGGCATCTATCAGAAAGCGCGGTAGCAACAGTTACTTGATTGTGGTCTCTCGTGGGTATGATTATGAGGGCAACAGGCTGAAATCCGTACAGAAAACGGTCAAGCCACCCAAGGAATATACACCGAAGCAAGCCGAGAAGTGGGTAAAGGAACAGGCAATTCTATTTGAACGCGAGGTTCAGCATACGCCGGAACCCATCAACCGCAGTATTACACTGGCAAAGTACATTGAGCATTGGGCAGCTGATATAGGACCGAAGAAGCTGGCGGACTCCACATACCAACGAGATTTGCAGGATATTCGCAGAATCCTGCCTGCACTTGGCAACTACAAACTGATGGATTTGCGTAAGGATGTCATCCGAGATTTCTATGAGCAGATGAGGCATAGCCCACGCATGGACGGCAGAGGGAATCTATCCGAGAAGTCGGTCGAGGGCTTGCACAACACGCTATGCGGCATCCTGTCGGCGGCTGTGGACGAGGGTTATTTGACCCACAATCCCGCATGGAGATGTTACAAACCGAAAGGTCAGAAGAAAGAGCGCCCCGTGGCAGACGAAGAAACTGTTAAGAAGTTGATTGCCGCTTTTGAGGGGCAAAGCATGAAGTACGAAACCTATTTCAAGCTGGTGCTGGCAACCGGGCTGCGGCGTGGGGAAGCCTGTGGATTAAAATGGAGTGACATCAACTGGCGCAAGCGTACAATTCATGTACAACGCGGAGTCGTGAAGTTGAGCCACCAAGAGTCCATCACGAAAGACCCCAAGACCAGCAGCGGTGATCGCATGGTGTATTTGAGTAAAGAAATGTGCCAACTGCTGAAAGCCTGGCGGAAAGAATGCGAATGGGATAGGCAGCAAACCGCGAACGAAACCGTATCTGAAGACGACTACCTGTTCCGTCAGCCTAATGGAAAGCCGATGAATCCCTGCACATTTACCTATCGCTTTAAGCTGATATTGAAAGCAAACAACTTGCCACTGAATTTGAGTGTGCATAGCTTGCGCCACACAAACGCCAGCCTACTGATTGCGCAGGGCGTGGATGTGCGCACGGTGGCTAGCCTGTTAGGACACGCACAGGCAAGTACAACGCTGGATATTTACGCCCATGCATTTGACAAAAATAAACGAAAGGCACAAGAAAAACTCGGAAAGGCGATTGGATTATGATGAGAAAAATCAAGCTGACCCGCGCGAACAAAAGTATTCTTCTGAAAGCACTTGCACCTTACTATTACCAGCAAAGGGCGCTTGGGCATAGCACAGAAAAACCGGGGCGACTGATACTAAAAATCAATTCTCTCCCAGCCGATAAAAAAGCCACTTTTTCCACAGAAGAAATTCGCCTTATGCGAATCACTATAAACAGGCTGAGGAACGAGCGTCTAGGAAAAGGGCAGTACACCGATGCGGCAGACGATATGCTGCTAAAATTATTCTGAAAATCAAACACTAACAAAAACAAAAAACCTCATTGCAAAAAACACATTGCAATGAGGTTTTCTGGTGCGACCGGGAGGATTCGAACCTCTGGCCTTCCGGGTCGGAGAACTACGACGCGGAGTGCAATTCGATGATATACAGTGATTTTTTGTTGGTTCTGCACTGCTAGGACACACCTAACACAAGCAATATAAAACAATGTGTCAACGATAAAAACCGACCACCGGCAGCAAAAATCACTGCCGGTGGTCAGTTGGTGGTCAAAAAATGGTCAATGCGTGCGAGATACGGCGCTGCC
>ERZ1034842.702-NODE-702-length-11479-cov-7.564601_pt1 | contig 11479 bp, 18 predicted proteins | sample MGYA00520634_ERZ1034842 | MGnify/ENA primary metagenome ERZ1034842 (study PRJEB33766, sample SAMN09781734) | gut metagenome | biome: gut microbiome | host: Homo sapiens | place: Madagascar | study: EMG produced TPA metagenomics assembly of the PRJNA485056 data set... | reverse complement strand
AACCTACTAATTGTGGAAAAAGCCGTTCCCTGAAACTGATCATCTCAGGAAGCGGCTTCTTTTTTTATTTTAAAAGCAATTTTTTGTTTTTTGTGCACATCAATCAATCAATCATCATGATTAATAACCTGATTATAAACTTGATTACTTACCTGATTACAGGGGGTTAAAAAGTCCGGATTTTCGGGACGGTTTGGTGCTTAGGGACGTACTCTTTTCCGGCAAGGGACATATTCTTTTCCATCAAAGGACGTACTCTTTTCCGGCAAGGGACATATTCTTTTCCATCAAAGGACGTACTCTTTTCCGGCAAGGGACATATTCTTTTCCATCAAAGGACGTGTTGCTATTGACAAAACCACGTCTTTATGTTAAAATAAGCATGAGGTGATAATCATGCCAAAAAGGACAACACTACCACAAATTTATGGCGACTGCAATTTTTTAGTACAAAAATCAAACCCCCTGCAATCACTATCCGAGACTAAAATGACGCTTGCAGAGTTTAAAATACTGGATGCGTACTTGTCAAAAATCAATAGTCACAACCCAAAGGAGCGGTGTGTGACGTTTGATAAGGGTGAGTTGGAGTCACTGCTGGGCGTTACGCAGATAAAAAACAAGGATTTGTCCGACCGGATTGACAACCTTTTTAAGGTCGTCACAATCAGAGACCCCAATAAGCCAAACAAATTTACAAAAATCGCTTTGTTTTCATGTGCCGAGTGTACACAAGACGACGATGGGCAATGGATAATCAAACTTGCATGCTCGCCGGAAGCGATGGAGTACATCTTTAACATTGAGAGTATAGGATACTTGAGATACCGTCTAAAAAACATTGTAAATTTGACATCCAGATACAGCTACATTTTGTATTTGTATTTGGAGAGTAACCGTTTTCGGGGGGCGTGGACGATACCACTTGACGACCTAAAAAAAATGCTTTGCTGTACGGCAGACATATACAGCGAGTACAAGCGTTTTAGCACCATGGTGTTAAAAAAATGTCAAAAAGAGTTATCCCAAAAAACTGACATTGATTTTGATTATGTAGCCCTGCGGCGTGGTCGCAAAGTAACAGGCGTGCAGTTTATACTCAAAACGTCCAAAAATGCCACTGACAGCCCCGTAGAGCCACTTTTTGAAGAACGTGATGAATTTGATTGGGCAATTACTTACGGCTCTGAACGGCTTGCCACGCTTGCTGAGGGCTGCAACTATGAGTTTAACAAAGCCGAGATGGAGCAAATCGCCCGGGTGCTTGTCCGGATAAACATTCCGTGCGACCAGGCAACAAAAAGTGAGTTGTATGGTAAGCAGTTTTATCTCCGTGAAAAATATGCCGCACTCAATGTCATAATGTGCAAAAAGCCGATAAAAAACAGGTTTAAGTATTTTTTAAAAATGCTCGAAAGCGATGCATATCAGCCGATATCATATAACGGAATATAAAAAACACCCCTCAGAGGTTTTGAACTGACCCCAAAAAGTTAGACAAAGATTCAAAAGAAAATTTATGCAAAGCGACTAAGAGGAATCTTGGTCGCTTTTGTTATGCAGCTTCCTGTCTGAATTCTACAGGAGATAGGCCATTCAGCTTAAGTTTGATGCGTTTGTTGTTGTACCATTCTATGTATTCATGAAGTTCTTCAATGAAATGCTCGACAGAATGAAATTCCTGCAAATAGAGAAGCTCTGTTTTCAGCAAGCCGAAGAAGTTCTCGGCACAGGCATTGTCAAGACAATTCCCCTTTCGGGACATACTCTGCCTGATGCCTTTCTCTTTCAGCATTTTCTGATAGTGCTTGTGTTGATACTGCCAGCCTTGGTCTGAATGAAGAATCAGATTTGTGTTGTCCGGTATTTTTGAGAATGCTTTCTCAAGCATATCCGTTACCTGATTCAAATTCGGATGACGGCTTAAATTGTATGAAATCACTTCGCCATTATATAAATCAATGATTGGTGACAGATACAGCTTTATGCCAAATAATGCAAATTCAGTAACATCCGTTACCCACTTCTGATTTGGCTGATCTGCCTTGAAATTCCGTTCCAGAAGATTCGGTGCGATTCTGCCGACATTACCCTTGTATGAGTGATACTTGTGCATACGAACACGGCAAAATATGCCCATTTTACGCATCAGTTTCTGTACGGTCTTGTGATTGATCACAAACTTCTTCTTCAACTCTTTGGTAATTCTCCGATAGCCGTAACGACCTTTGCTTTCCTCATAAATGCGGCGTATTTCAGTTTTGATTTCAGCATATCGATCTGGCTTTGGATGATCAAATTGCTTGCTGTAATAGTAGTAGGTACTGCGGGGAATATCGGCAATCTCAATGAGCAGTCCTATTTTATGTTCATGCCTCAGTTCCCATATCACTTGTGCTTTTTCTCTTGCCGTACCCGCTCGGCAACCAAGGCATTCAATTTTTTTAAGTATGCATTCTCCGCACGAAGACGCTGTACTTCTGCAATCAGATCTTCTTCTTTCTTAATTTTCGGAGGTCGCCCTGTGGATTTCCTTCCTCTGCGTTCTATGTAAAGTCCCTCCGCTCCTTCTTCAAGATAGATTCGTTCCCATGCTGCTACTCTATCATGATCGCATATGTCAAATTGACGTGCAGTTTCACGATAGCTTAACTTTTCTCTGTGCATTGTTTCCACTACTTTGATTTTGAATTCCGGTGTGTATCTTTTGTTCGGCTGTCCTTTTGGCATAAAAATGCCCCCTTTCGTTAGTTTTTTTATTGGTATATTTCTATTATACCACATTGTCTAACAAAAAGGGAGCATTTCAGTTCGACCTCTGGGGGGCTATTTTTATCGCCATGCAAAAATGCAAGGCGGCTTTTTAGTCATCAATGTCATAACTGTAGCTATAACTATCATATAGGCTTGACAACTCATCAGCAGCTTGCTTTTCGCGGCTGCTGGAGATTGCAGACACGACAATTACATACAGTATAAACGACACAATGGAGGTGATAATCAGCTTTTTGCCTCCAGATTTGTCGTTTTTGCCGACTTGGATGCATCCGAGGACAAGCCCCACAATCGGGATTAAAAATGCGATGACGTACATCCACACTTCAACGCCTCCGGTGTTATGTATCTGCGACATTGTAGCAGGATTGTACACAATCGTAGGCATGCCACAGTTAGGGCACTCTTTTGTCCGTGGTGAGTAAATCTCTTTGCAATACTCGCAATATCGCTTTTCGCCGGAAATCTGTGACAAGTCTGCACCACACTTATAGCACTTGTCGTTCGCTTCTCCGTTCGTTTCGCCGCAATTTGGGCAAGTTTTCATTTCAATCACTCCTGTTTCGCTGGGTAAAATTGTTTTACCCTCTTTTACTTTATTATAGCAAGTATCGGATGCAAGAGCAAGTTATAACTGATTTTGTAACCGATATGTAACTATATTTGGATAAGCTTACAAAATAGCAGGTATAGATTTGCATAAAATAGATAAAAATAGTTACAAAAACCGCCTGTGGAGTGACACGCTCTCACAGGCGGTTTTTTGTTTCGGTGATTTTTAAGTGTTTCCCAGACGCACTATTTTTTTAGGACTTTTGTAAGCATTATACGCCGCCTTTTGCCATAGCCATCTTTTCAATTTCGTCCTCAATCGTTCCGAGGGCGGTCGATACGGACAATTTGCTGCCCGGCGTATCTTCTTCAGACGGTGCGTTTTGCCGCTGCTTTGCTGCGTCAGCAAGCTGGAGCAAGACGTCCATCAGACAAGCACGGATATTTGGCGGAAGGCTCATGTACTTGTTAATGACATCCTCTTCTGACTCCTTGTTGAGATTCAGGTCTGCAAACGGGTCAGTGGCTGGTTCTCTGCCGAGTAAGTAGTCTGTTGTTACGCCATAAAAGTCGGCGAGTTTTTGCAACGTATCTGTGCTTACGTCTCGTTGCCCATACTCATATGTGATATAGGCACGTTCCGTGACCCCGATTGCATCCGCTACTTGTTTTTTTGTAAGCTTTTTTGATTCTCTTAAAAACTTCATTGTATCTTTAAGCATTTTATGGTCACCTCCTTCCCACAATCTATATTATACACAAAATGCGTCTATATGTCAATAGGCAATAAGCAAAAAATCGCAAATTGTGCGTTTTGCATAATTGATATAAGCACTTTTTGTGCAAATCGTAGAAAGCGTTTGTTTTCTATTGACAAAAGCACAAAATGAGCTTATAATATAACCATAGCAAGCACAAAATGCGTAAAGCTAAAAAGTCAGTCGAGGACAGGCAGCGGAAAACCGAAAGTCACGAACCAGCGGAAAACCGAAACGCTCGACTGAAATTAAAAAAAGAGAGGGAACGAAAATGAAACTTTCAAATGAACGTTTTGAAATTGAAATCATTTCAAAATCCGAATTTGTAAACGATTATTCGGCTGGAAACAAGAAATTCCTTGTTACAATATGGAACATTTACATAAGTGGAGAAGCTTGGTGGAATTGGATAGCAAGTGAGATTCCATCATTCGATTCTTCGTTCGACAGTCGTGAAGAGTATATGGCTGAAGTTCAACGATGCGAAAATGAACGCAGAGAATTTAAAGAAAAAATCGAAAAAATTCTTGGACAAGAGAACATTAATATCAGCCAGGCACACGCTGGATTTTTCACAGCGATAAAAATCAAAGAGATGAACAACAAATAAGCCTTTGCTGACCTATCGGCAATACGGGGAGAAAGAGGTAATACATGAGTAGTTTTTATAGCAGAGCAGATGAACCTGAAAATGGCGATTATGCTACTACCGAAAGATATGGTAATGTGATATTGATCGGTAGACTTAGCCTTACTTATGTCATTGATGAAATATTTTGGGTAGTGGAACTTGATGACGGTGAGCTTAAGATTGTTCGTGAAAGCGAACTCGAAAATGTTGGATATTACGGTGAGTAGAAGGAAATAAAATGTTTGATGAATGGACAAATAAAATGCTGGCTGCAGAAATCAACCAGTACGACTATTGGGACGAGATTGCATGCGGGGAACTATGTAAGCGTGCTGGATTGGAAACGGAATGGGAAAATGCGGATTCGGATAATTTTGAAGAAATTATCTATCATGCAGCAGAAATTCTGGATGTATATATCTACTAACCAAAAAAACAAAAGATGTGCTAACAAACTATACGGTCGAATAAGAGGAAATAAAAATTGTCTTAACCTATCGGCAACACGGGGGCGATGTGGCAGCATCGTGAGCATTACCTCCAAGCTTTGCCTTTATACTGACAACGCCCGTCGGGAGCGTATCCCGACCCAAGCCTGTCAGCAATCCGTAGACCGTAGATGTAAAGCAACGGTGTCGGCTGACTTTAAAACCTTGCAATAGTGGCTTGCATGTTTCCACGACTGGATAAATCGTGCTTCCCGTTGCAGATAGCGATTGCAACACGCTTCTGAGTCGTTGAGCGTATCAGCGGCATCCCAGCCCGTAAGGGTAAATTGCAACGGCGTAAGCCGGAAAGGAAGTGATTTTATGAGCAATGCAAACAGAGCAACGGAACAGCAGCAGATAACGCAGGTGTACCGGGAACTCAGTCCGAGCGACAAGGTGGTCTTTGAAACCGTCTTAAATCTGGCTTTTGTTTTACTCAAGAGCCTACAGCAGACCAAGGACATCACAGCAACCCAGAAAGAGGAGGGATAACGGCAGATGGGCACGACCCCAAAGCGTGCCCTTTGCATAGATACAAGGACATATGCAAAAGGCAGTATTTACATCAAAGACGGACACAAGCACGCTATTTGCATGCAGTGTGGGGAGGATTACAACGTATCCTGGCAGTTTTCCGGGTGGTATACATGCCCGGTCTGCTGGGGCAAAAACAGAAAGGAGGAGCAAAAAGATGGGAAAAATCGTTATCAAGACAAACCCGAAGGGTGATACAGCCAGCATTGAGGTGAGAGATTTTAAAGAAATTGATGCCGCTACAATGACCATTTGTGCATTTGTCAAAATCATAAGCGGACTCAATCGAGAGAGTAAAAAGAGTGCCTTGTATGCAGCTGGCATCATTCTTAAAAGCATTGCAGACAAGGTGGACGACTCTGAGCCAGAGGAGGAGCAATCATGCAAACGATGATTTTAGGCGGCATTGCTGCTGCTATCTGCTGGGTTGCCTGGCAGCGGCACAATCACCTACTGGACAAGCAAGCGGCGGATTCCGGGAGAGTGTTGAAGCCCGTTCCGGTCGGGTTTGATTATCAGGCAGCACGGGAACAGACTGACCGCATGGAGAGCAATCTCAAGCAGTACGAGCAGTGCAATCAGCTAATCAATGACAGCGTTATTGCAATCAAGACGGGCGAGGGTATGCCCATTGAGATTACTCATTTTGACAATGGCGGGAAACGAGTACATACTACGCTGACCGACATCCCGCCGGAGATTATCAACGACTTTGCACATCGGCTGCTGGACGTTTGTGCAGAGCGGTGCAGCAGCACTCCCCCACCGCCGGAAACTTGATTTTTCCGGAAACGGCGAGGAAAAACGATAGGAAAAGCAGTAGGAAAAGCTGGCTTTTCCCGTCATCGGGGGAGGGAGGAAAAGCAATGGTAAAGCATTGTGATATGTGCGGGATTGAGATTGCCGACACCGATTATGACACACTTGGGAGATACAATGCGGTTAAGTATTGCCAAGAATGTGCGGCAATCAGGAAGAAAATAGCTAACAAAAATTACCGCCAAAAACGCAAAATGGAAAAACAAGTTGCGAAAGCTACGGAAGAACACGAACTCACGGAAGCAGCGAAAGCATGTAGAAAAGTCCGGAGAGCAGCAAATGAACAGACACGGCTGCTTAAAGAAGAAAACAAATTTTTGCGTGAAGAACTAATGAAAGAACGGGCAAAAAAAGACCCTCGCACTGGCGGTAACCAGTGACGAGGGAACAAAAACATAACTATTATATAATATAGCACAAAAAAGGAGTGTTTGTCAATGAGTAAATTATACGAGATTTCCGGCGATTTTGCCGTACTGTTTGACCAGCTGGACGACCTGACGGAACAAGCAGAAGCTGCAGGGGCGTCCGCAGAGGACGCAGAAGCAGCGTGGTTTGACACACTGGACGCCCTGGAAACGGAGTTCAACGACAAAGCTGAGAACGTTGCCTTGTACATTAAGGACTTACTTGCAAGAGCAGATGCAATGCGGGCGGAAGAACGGAGATTGTCTGACCGCCGGAAAGCGTGTGAACATCGGGCTGCACACCTGAAAGACTATTTGCAGAACAGCATGACGCAAATGCGACTGAAAAAAGTTGATGGCGTGCGTGCTTGCATCTCTATCCGCAACAATCCGCAGTCGCTACAGATTGCGGACGAAACAGCACTTGTAAAACAGTTGCAAGCATCTGACCATGACGACTTGTTGCGGTACAAGCTGCCAGAGCTGCAAAAGACCAAAATCAAGGCATATTTGCAGGACGGCGGTCAGCTGGACGGCTGCCAGCTGGTGCAGACGCAATCCTTGCAAATCCGATGAAAGGTGGTGATGGCTATGGGTATCCCTGTTTTAATCATTGGAGAATCTGGTAGTGGCAAGTCTACCAGCCTCCGAAATTTTGAGCCGGGCGAGATTGGTATTTTTAATGTTGCCAGCAAGCCGCTCCCGTTTCGCAAAAAGCTGCCGTGTGCCAATGCGGCAGATTATCCGCTGATTATCCGGACACTGGCACAACACAACAAGACAAGGTATGCGATTGACGACAGTCAGTACTTGCTTGCATTTGAGTTTTTTAACCATGCAAGCGAGAAAGGATACGAAAAGTTTACAAACATGGCACTGAATTTTTACAATCTCATCCGATTCATTCAGTTCAAAACGCCAGACAACTGCATTGTGTACTTTTTGCATCACACAGAAACCTCATATGACGCTGCCGGAAATCGGCGACTGAAAGCAAAGACCATCGGAAAAATGCTGGACGAAAAGTTGACGGTCGAGGGGTTGTTTTCCATCGTTCTGCTGTGTCAAGCGGATGCAGCAGGGCGGCACTACTTTCAGACGCAAAGCAACGGCAACAGCACGGCAAAATCTCCTATGGAATTATTTCCGGAGGAGATTGACAACGATCTGAAAGCCGTGGACAAGGCTATCCGAGAGTACTATCAGCTGGAGTAAATCGGCTGTATGTATCATAACCAAATCAAATAAAACATTATGGAGGTATTTATTATGGCAATATTAGCAGGGATTCAGGGTGCAAGTGGTGTGCAGGAAACCACGTTTGGCAGCAAGTTCAGCAAGCTTCCGGCAGGCGGTTACGTCTGCAAAATCCTTAATGTTAAGGTGGACAAGACCAGCGGCTGCAGCTTATACATCAAGCTGCAGATTGACGTGTCTGAGGGCGAGTATGCCGGACACTTCCAGCGGCGGTATCTGGACGACGCTGGAAGTCAGTACGGGCAAAAATGGAAGGGCATTTATAAAATCTTTCTTCCGGTCATGACAGGCGACAACGAAAAGTATATGCAGAGCGTTGCAATCTATAAAGGTCAGGTCAACACTATCGCACGGGCAAACGGCAAACCAGAGCCAAACATTGAGGCAGGATATGACCCAGACATTTTTAAAGGCTGTACCGTGGGTGTGCTGTTCCGTGAGGCAGAGTATAACGGCAATCACTTTACCGAGGCTGCATTTCTCTGCGACCCTGCAAAGATTCGCACGGGTGATTTTGAGATTCCAGAGCCGAGAAAGCCCAAGCAGACCGGAAATAACGGCTTTGCATCCGGCGGTATCTTTGCCGCAGCAGCACAGCAACAGCAACCAGCAGCTGTTCCAAACATCGGCGACCTGAGCGACTTTGAGGAGATTCCAACAACGGGTGACGTCCCGTTCTAATGAGGTGATAAGCGGATGGCAACCAAAAAATCATTCGTTCTGTTTACAGACCGTAAAAAAGAAATTGACATGCTATCCGATGCACAGTGTGGTGTCCTATTCAAGGCGATTCTCCGGTATGCAGATACCGGAGAGCGTTTAGAATCTGACGACTTGGTGGTGCAGGTGCTGTTTAGCGTCTTTGCATCCCAGATTGATAGCTGCAACGAGAAGTGGGAAGCAATCAAGAAAAAGCGTTCAGAAGCTGGTAAAAAAAGCGGTGAATCCAGACGAAACAAAAGTGAACAAACACGAACAAAACGAACAAGTGTTCCTTTTGTTGAACAAACGCAAACAAATGCGAACAAAAGTGAACAAACACGAACAAAACGAACTGTAACTGTTACTGATACTGTTACTGGTACTGTTACAGTACCAGTAACAAATAAGCCGCCGGACGGCACTGCCCCCAATGGGGCAGCACCACCGGCTATCTCAAAAGAGGGAGATGTTGTGCCGTGGGATGAGGTCGATTTTGATTTAGTATAAGAGGGAGTGAGAACGATGCGGTATCAATTACAACAATCCGACCTGCTAGCCTTTGCCGAGCGGCAAGGCATAGAAACCAGAGTACACGGCAATGAGTTACAGTTTAAAGAGTGCCCCTACTGCCACTCCAGCCGTGGTGACCGCTGGTCGTTTAGTATCAACATGGAATCCGGAGCATATCGCTGCCCACGGGCATCCTGCGGCCGTCAGGGGCATTTTGTGGAGTTGGCAAGGGACTTTGACTTCCAGCTGCAAACGGACGACACAGGGGCGTTTAAGAGCCTTCCGCAGGTACGGCTGATTACCAGCGCACCGGCAGAGCAATACTTGCTTCGCAGAGGTATCAAAAAAGAGGCCACACGGGCTTATGGCATCACGACCACAAAAGACGATTCCAACCAGCTGATTTTTCCGTTTTATCGACCCGTTACAGACACGAGTGGCAACCGCTACAACAAACTGGAGTTTGTCAAATATCGCCTGATGGACTACGACAAGACAAAACACAAGGCAAAAGAGTGGTGCGAGAGTGGATGCAGACCGATTTTGTTCGGGATGGATCACTGCGACCCCTCCAAAAGCAAGACGCTGGTCATCACAGAGGGGCAGATTGACAGCTTATCCCTTGCCAGTGCAGGGATTCCCAACGCTGTCAGCGTGCCGACTGGAGCAAGAGGGTTTACATGGGTCGAGCATTGCAGGGACTTCGTGGAGCAGTTTGACACCATCGTGGTGTTCGGCGACCACGAACGGGGCGGAATCACGCTGGTGAAAGAGATTCGGGAGTTATTCCCAAAGTGCAAGGTGCGGTCGGTTCGTCCGGGAGATTATCTGCTGGAAAAAGACGCAAACGACATCCTGCAGGCTTACGGTGAGCAAGCATTACACCGTGCGGTCGAGCAAGCAGAACTGTTTCAGCCGCCGACCATTCGGGAAATGGCGGAAGTACAGGCAATTGCTCTCAATCAGATTCCGCACTTCCAAACCATGTTACCAAAACTCGACCAGACCATTGGCGGATTTTACGAGGGACAGCTGATTACCCTGACGGGCAAATGTGGCACGGGGAAGAGTACGCTTGCCAGTATGTTTGCAGTCGCTGCCCTCTGGCAGAACTGGAACGTGCTGATTTATTCCGGTGAGTTGGCAGACTATGAAGTAAAACGATGGCTGGATTTCCAGATTGCCGGCGAAAAGGCAATCAAAGAGCGTGTTTATACCGATTCTGCTGGGTTTTATCTGGAAAAAGAGCAAGAGCAGCAGCTTGCGGACTGGTATCGCCACCGTCTGTTTATCGTGGACAATCTTGCATTGGCGGAAAAAGACAGCATGGACATCATTCCGGAAATCGAAGCGGCTGCCAGAGCGTATGACGTGCGATTTGTGCTGGTGGATAACCTCATGACGGCAATTGCCGAGGGGACGGACATGTACATAGAGCAAAGCAAATTCGTGAAAAAGCTGAAATTGCTGGCAAGCAAGCTGCAAATTGCCATTTTACTGGTTGCACATCCAAAAAAGACAAAGTCCAAAGAGTTGGATGTGGACGAGATTTCCGGTTCTGGCAATATCGGCAATCTGTCGGATACGGTTATCACGTTAGACAGAAACACCACAACCAAGGAAGATGGCGAAAAAATCACGCAAACGCTGCTTGCTGTGCAGAAAAATCGTGCAACGGGGGTTCTGCTGCAGGATGATGACCGCATGCAGCTGCGGCATAGCCGGAAGTCAAAGCGGTTGTATCAGGTCGGAGAGAAAGGAATTTGTCAGTTTCCATTTAATTTTGATACTGTTCAAAGAGAGGACACAAAACTACCATTTTAAGGAGGCAATTGTGTGACGCTGGAAGATTTAGATAAGATGGCATACGAGTTGCAACCGCTGCCGGAGGGGTTGCAACCGCCAGAAACCTACTATTTTTTGACAATGCGGACGCTATACGCCTTGTATGCGTTCCGGAAATTGTCTGCAGAGCAAGCAAAACAAGAAAAAAAGCAGATTTTGCGGCAGTATCGGGACTTTGAGTTGCTCCAAAAAATCGGGATG
>ERZ1034842.700-NODE-700-length-11494-cov-7.428097_pt1 | contig 11494 bp, 10 predicted proteins | sample MGYA00520634_ERZ1034842 | MGnify/ENA primary metagenome ERZ1034842 (study PRJEB33766, sample SAMN09781734) | gut metagenome | biome: gut microbiome | host: Homo sapiens | place: Madagascar | study: EMG produced TPA metagenomics assembly of the PRJNA485056 data set... | reverse complement strand
GTACGGCGGCCAGCAGCTCCCGCACGGCGTCCCCGCCGGGGGCGGGCATTTCCAGCGTCGAGCCGTTTTTCACGCCCAGCGCATGGTCATTACTGCCGCCCCAGTCGGTCACGACCGCGCCGTCAAAGCCCCACTCCTCGCGCAGGATATCCTGCAAAAGGTGGGCGTTCTCGTTGGCGTAGATGCCGTTGATGAGATTGTAGCTGGACATGAGGGCCTTGGGGTGCGCCTCTTTGACGACGATCTCAAACCCGGTCAGGTACAGCTCCCTCAGAGTCCGCTCGTCCACCACCGAGTCCGATGCCATGCGGCGCAGCTCCTGGCTGTTGACGGCGAAGTGCTTGGGGCAGGCGGAGATGCCTTCCGACTGGATGCCGCGCACGTAGGCGGCGGCCATCTTGCCGGAGAGATAGGGATCCTCGGAGAAATACTCAAAGTTGCGGCCGCAGAGGGGGCTGCGCTTGGTGTTCAGGCCCGGCCCCAGCAGAACGGCGACCTCCTGCGCGGCGGCCTCCTCGCCCATGGCCCGGCCGATTTCCTCGCCCAGCGCCGGGTCCCAGCTGCACGCCACGGTGGCGGCTGTAGGGAAGCAGGTGGCCGGCACGCTGGGGTTCAGCCCCAGGTGATCCGCCGCCCCGGCCTGCTTGCGCACGCCGTTGGGGCCGTCGGACAGGGTGATGGACGGCACGCCCGCGTTTTTGTAGCCCCGCGTCGTGAACACGGTATCACCGGACAGCAGAGCGCATTTTTGTTCAAGGTTTAGTTTGGTTATAATATCTGTGTGTTTCATGGGGTAGTCACTCCTTACACATAACAGTGTGGGCGCACACGCAGGTGTGCCCGCATTGCTCACATGGGGTTAGTTTTTCTTTTCAGCCTTGGCCGCCTTGTGCAGCTTGACGTCAATGACGACGCCGCGGACAGCCAGTGCGAAGAGCAGAACAGCCACAATGTCGATCAGGGCGACAAGTTGACGCCAGCCGAACACAGAAGTCGTGAAGTTGTGGCGAACAACGCTGGTATCGCCGATGCTGTCAGCATAAGCCTGGTTGGTCACACGGACATGCAGGTACATATACAGCGTCTCCTTGGTGGCGCGGCGCAATGCTTGCATATAGCTGTTGGAGCCGGTCTCATAGGCCATCTCGCCGCCGGTGAAGCCAGCCATCCACAGGCTGCCGCCTGCGCGCAGGGCCTGGTCGCCGTTCATGTAGCTGTGGTGGTCGCAGTAGTCAGTGATGACCGCGCCGTCAAAGCCCCACTCATCGCGCAGGATGCCGGTCAGCAGCGCCTCGCTGCCGCCTGCCCAGACAGCGCCGATACGGTTGTAGCTGCTCATGAGGCCGACCGCGTCATAATCCTCGACCAGCATCTGGAAGGGGCGCAGGTAGGTCTCGCGCAGAGCCTGCTCGGTCATCCAGGTGTAGACAGAGTCACGGTAGATGCCGCTCTCGCCAGCCCGATCCCGTGCAGTACGGGATGCGGCTTGCGAACTTTGGGTTGTTTTGTCATATTCCTTTTTTCCTTCTAAAGCGGGGCTTTTGGCCCCTGCCTTTGTTCTGGCCTTATTGTAGCAGAAAAGGGGCTTTGCGGCACAAAATTTGCATAACCTGTCGTTTTGGGCGCACAATCTGTAATTGTAACAAAAAGATTACAAAAAGCGTAGTGCAAAGCGCACAAAACAAAGTCGCATTCCTTTGTGCAAAATGCCACTGCGGGTACGCGGCGCGGGCGGAGCATACCCGGCCCGCAGCCTTCCGGCAATTTCCCGTTTTCCCATCCATCTCCCCCACACAAAAATTCCCCCGCCGTTTCAACGCGGCGGGGGATGCTTCATTTACTCATTCGTGGAGATATCCGTCCCGAAGTACTTCTCGCTCAATTCCTTCAGCGTACCGTCGGCGCGCATTTCCTTAATGGCGGTGTCGATGGCAGCGCGCAGGGTGGCGGTCTCGTCGCCCTTGCGCATCGGGATGGCAACCTCGTTCGCGTCCGCAGTCAGCACGGCGATCTTCGCGTTCGCGTCGGGGTGCTCCTTCATGTAATCATAGTAGGTCACCTCGGCGTTCAGCGTGGCATCAATGCGGCCGCTTAGCAGCAGCTCAAAGGTCTGGTTCAGGTCGTCCACACCGGTCACAGTTGCGCCGTACTGCTCGGCCAGCTCGGCGTAGGTGCTGGAAATCGTGTTGGCGGTGGTCTTGCCGTTCAAATCTTCCAGCGTCTTGATGCTGTCGTTGTCCTTCTGGGTGATGACGGCGGTGCGGTTGTAGGCATAGGGGGTCGAGAAATCGTATTTCTCGGCGCGCTCGGGGGTGATGTCAACGCCGTTGACCATGATATCATAGCGGCCCGCATCCAGACCGGCCAGCAGGCCGTCCCACTCGCCCTCGACGAACTTCGGCTCCACACCCAGCTTCTCGGCGATCTTGGTTGCGACCTCAACGTCGTAGCCGACGAGGTTGTCGCTCTCGTCGTGGTAGGTCCAGGGCGCCCAGGTGCCCTCCATGGCAACGGTGATGGTGCCGTTGGCCTGGATCTGACTCAACAGGTCGCCGCCGGTCTCCTCGGTCGCGGCGGTGTCCGCCGTGCTCTCGGCGGGGGCGGCGCTGTCGGCGGTGCTGCCGCAGGCCGTCAGGGCCAGCGCGGCGGTCAGGGTCAGGGCGGTCAGTTTGGCAAGGTTCTTCATTATAATTGGCTCCTTTGTCTGTATGTCTGCAAAAATTCCCGGGTGCGGAGCTGCTGCGGGTCGTTGAAGAACGCCTCGGCTGTGTTCTGCTCCACAATCACGCCCCCATCCATAAACACCACGCGGTTCGCCACATGGCGGGCAAAGCCCATCTCGTGGGTCACCACCAGCATCGTGCGGCCTTCCTCGGCCAGGCTGCGCATGACAGCCAACACTTCGCCGGTCAGCTCCGGGTCAAGAGCCGACGTGGGTTCGTCAAAATAAATAATCTCCGGGTCTGCGGCCATGGCGCGGGCAATCGCCACGCGCTGCTGCTGCCCGCCGGAAAGCTGGTTGGGGTAGTAGTCGGCACGGTCGGCCATGCCCACCCTGACCAGCGCGGCGCGGGCGATCTCATCGGCCTGCCTGCGCGGCATTTTCCGCGCCACGATCAGCCCCTCGGTGACGTTCTGCAAGGCCGTTTTGTTGGCGAACAGGTTGTAGTCTTGGAACACGAACCCGGTGCGGCGGCGCAGGGCGTTTACTTGGGCGCGGGTCACATGGGCCAGCTCCACGCGCTGGCCGTCAAAGGTCATCGTGCCGTCGTCGGCCTTCTCCAAAAAATTCAGGCAGCGCAGCATCGTGGTTTTTCCGCTGCCGCTTGCACCCAGAATGGCGACCACGTCGCCCTTGTTCACGTCCAGGTCAATGCCTTTCAGCACCTGTAAATCACCGAAAGCCTTGCGCAAATTTCTGATTTCCAGCATAGCTTAACTCCTTTGCGCGCCCTTGCTGTTCAGGTACTTCTCGCCCACGGCCTGCAGGCGGGTCAGCACAGTGCAGAACAGCAGGTAGATGATGCCGACCTCGATGTACAGCGCCAGCGGCTCATAGGTGCGGGCCACAATGCGCTGGGTGGTCATGAGCATTTCGGTCACGGTGATGTTGGCCGCCAGCGAGGTATCCTTGACCATGGCGATCAAAAAGCTGGCCAGCGTGGGGAACGCCGTGCGCATGGCCTGCGGCAGGATGATACGACGAATGATCTGCAAATAGCTCATGCCGACGCACTGGCCGGCCTCCATCTGACCCTGGGGCACGGCTTCCAGCGCGGCACGCACGGTCTCGGCGCAGTACGCGCCCTCGTTGATGGAAAAGACCAGCATCGCGGCGGGGAACGGCTCGATAAGGATGCCAACGCCGGGCAGGCCGTAGAACACGACAAACAGCTGCACCAGCACCGGCGTGCCGCGCATGACCCAGATGTAAAACCGGGCGATCTGCTGCAAGACGGGCACATGAGCAAACTGCACCAGCGCCACCACAACGGCAATGATCAGCGCCAGCGTGAAGGAAATGACGGTCAGCGGGATGGTGACGGTCAGGCCGGGCAGCAATATTTTACCAAAGGAATCCACAAGGATGCCTACAAGGCGTTCGGACATGGGGCGGCTCTCTCCTTTTGTGATGCAGGGGTGGCGGGAAGATTTCCCACTAAAACGGTATGCTATGAGATTGTAGCACATCAGCACGAATTTTGCAAGGGTGTAATTTGAAGTGAAGTTTAAGGGTGTGCGCTTTTAAAGGTGCGAGATAAGGGAACGCGGTGCCCGGCCCGTGCGCCATAATTGCGCGATGGAAAACACCTCTGCGGTGTAGGGGCCGGGCATGCCCGGCCCGCAAGTATGCGGTGGGTGTCCCTTTATCCATGGATTTGTAGGGAGGGGGCTTGCCCCCTCCGCGGCGGCCAGAGAACCGGCCGCCCTACATTTTTCCGGGAAGGTGGGTGCTGGCCTGCGGGGCGTCGAGGACGCCGCCCCCTACCGTTGCCGGGGGACGGATGCCGCCCTACACGGCAGGGCCGGGCATGCCCAGCCCCTACGGTGCGGCGAGGGAAAATGGGCATAAAAATTCCCACCGTCAGTGGGAGACGGTGGGAGAAAACGCTTGTTACTTAAAGGTCAATTATTCCTTAGGCTGAACATCGTAATTGCCGTCAGTATAGCTGGCATCCGCAGTTTCATGATAAGTGCAGACAAAGCCGCTCTGTTCAACCTCGACCGTGTTGACATGGCCATCTGCCGTAATATTAACCGCAACGGAACCAACACCGTTATTACCAACAAACTTCTTTGCAGTTGCATCATATTCGCCAACTTCGGCAAGTTTAACGATATCGGCCAGGTCAGGCGTTGTGGTACCATAAGCCAAATCACCACCCGCCAATTTTGCGCCATCATTTTTACCGTAGGCCTCAGAAGTTTCCGTCTGAGCAGCCACAACAACCTGGCGAGTCGTCGCAATAATTTTCTTCTTATTCGCCTTATCAATATAGCCCGTCAGAGCGGGGACCAGCAGGGCGGCCAGGATGGCCAGGATGACGAGAACGACGATGAGCTCGACGAGGGTAAAGCCCTTCTTGTTCTTCATTTTGCGAATTTTCTCGAACATTATAATTCCTCCGATTTCTCCAGAAGGACTTCAACCGTCCTTTTACTGTGAAGTTATAATATCATACAATTTACCAAATTTCAACAAAGTTACAACAAAACAGCAAAAAACATTTTGTTGCCTGTTTTGTACCTTTTTCGCAAAGTTTTTTGTTGCTTTGCAACGTGTGCCGTTCGATAATGCCGTCGCACCGCCATTTTATTTTACGCGTTTCTGCGCTATTTTATAAAAAATATGTGCATTCACGACAAATTTTGCAGTCGTTTTCTGGTGAGCATTTAACCGTGCATATCTTGCGGTGGTGCAGTGTTCAATTTCGGGCAGTTTTGCAGGTTTATGGGGCCGTTCAGGCAAATTTAACGTGGCTAGGCGGGGCAAATTGTGTGCTATTGGGGGCGTGGCGTTTTCCCGCACAAACCCACATGGGGAGGCGTTTGGAAATGTGCTGTGCTTAACACCGAAAACGTGATTTTTACGGAATTTTTGCTGTGCTCTGGCGTTTTGGCTGCCGCCGGGCCACTAAATATGGCGTCCGCGGCGGGATTTTTTCAGGTGAGTTGTAATAAACGGCACAATGCCCTCAAAGAAGGCCATGATGGGGCTGTCGCAGTTGTCGGTGCAGCCCTTGTCCTTCAGCGCGGCCAAAGGTGTGCTTTCCCCTGCCGGGTCGTTTTGATTCGGCCATCATTCCGCCACTTCCCGCAGGTGTTCACGCACCGGGCGCAGGTTCTCGGGCAGGTCAGCATCCGGCAGGTCGCTGATGCCCTCTGTCGTGCCGCGGACCTTGGCGGTCTCATAGAACCAGCACTTATAGTCCAGCGTGTCCATCGTCTGCTGCAATTCGGCCATGCGGGCTTCCAGCACGGCCTTCTGCTTGCGGAACATTTCCAACCGTTGGGCGATCGTCGCGTCGCCCTGCATAGCAAGCTCGATGTATTCGCGGATATCCTTCAGCGACATACCGGTCTTTTTCAGGCACTCAATGATGCGCAGCCACTCGAAGTCCTTTTCCTCAAACACACGGATGCCGCCGGAGGAACGCCCCACAAAGGGCAGCAGCCCTTCTTTATCATAATAGCGCAGTGTCGATGCAGGCACACCCAGCCGTTTTGCCATTTCGCCCACCGTATAAGCCATAGTTGCCTCCTGATTTTTTTTGCAGAACCCCTCGACTTAAACCGGGGTTTAACTTGTATGATATCAGTATAGGGCAGTTGCAGCCCCATGTCAAGCTGCGGAAAGGAGCAATCACCTATGAAAACGCAAAACAAGCAGGGATCTGAACAGCAGAACGTATTGGGCAGCGGCACGCCCTTCCCATCGCAGAGTTGTAGCGGCGGGGGTATGCCCGGCCCCTACAATGGGTGTTTTAGGCAAACCACGATGCCCCCATGGCCGCCGACGCGCCGGGGGGCGTAAGCGTCACCAGATCCCACTTTGGGGCTTATTTTTTATATTGACAAATCCCGCTCATCTACCTATTATAAGTGGGAAAGCATACGAAAGGACTGTCGAACTTATGAAAATGGAACGTATTGACCGGGTTCGTGCCGCGCTGTGCGCACAGGGCCTGACCCAAATGATCGTCTGCGACCCCAAAAGCGTGTGGTATCTGACTGGTGTTGCCGTGGAACCCTATGAGCGTCTGCTGGCGCTCTACCTGCCCACCAACGGCGAGCCGGTGCTGTTTTTGAACAAGCTGTTCAATGTCCCGAATCCGCCCTGCAAGACCGTTTGGCACACTGACACCGACGCCCCGGTCGCCCAGATTGCCGCCGTGGTCGACGCCGCGAAGCCGCTGGGTATCGACAAAGAGTGGCCCGCCAAGTTCCTGATTCCGCTGATGGAGGCCCACCCCGGCATGCAGGTCGTGCTGTCCAGCGATTGCGTCGACGACTGCCGCGCCTGCAAGGACGCCGAGGAACAGCGCCTCATGCGTGAGGCCTCCCGCATCAACGATGAAGTCAACGAGGCTGCGAAGCACTACGTCAAGGTCGGCATGACTGAGCGTGAGGTGGCCGAGTTCATTGACGCCCAGTTCCGCGCCCACGGCTGCGAAGGCCCGAGCTTTACCACCATCGTTTCCTTCGGTGCGAACGCCGCTGACCCCCACCACGAGCCGGACGGCACGGTGCTAAAGGAGGGCGACTGCGTGCTGTTTGACATGGGCTGCGTGAAGGACCGCTATTGCAGCGACATGACCCGCACCTGGTTCTGCGGCCAGCCCACAGAGAAGCAGGCCGCCGTACACGACCTGGTGCGCCGCGCCAACGAAGCTGCCGAGGCACTTATCAAGCCCGGCGTGCGTCTGTGCGACCTGGATGCTGCCGCCCGCGATTTGATCGCCGAAGCGGGTTATGGCGAATACTTCAACCACCGGCTGGGCCATTTCATCGGCCAGACCGACCACGAGAAGGGCGACGTGAGCAGCGCCAACACCGCCGTTGCCAAGCCCGGCATGATTTTCTCGATCGAGCCGGGTATCTACCTGCCCTGTGAGTTCGGCGTCCGTGTCGAGGATCTCGTCCTTGTGACCGAGGACGGCTGCGAGGTGCTGAACCACAACGATAAGCATTGGGATGTTGTGGGGAAGTAACCCCCTTAAAGCCCCCCCACAGGGAAGCCTTTTTGTGCAATGTAAAAAGGAGCTTTTATGGATAAAACCGAAAAACTGACCCTGCGGGAATGTCTGCTGGGTGACCGGGCCTTTTACCGCCATGTGCTGCTGGTGGTGCTGCCCATCATCGTGCAGAACACCCTGACGAACGTTGTCTCCCTGCTGGACAACGTCATGGTGGGCCAGGTGGGCACCCTGCCCATGAGCGGCGTTGCCGTGGTAGGCCAGCTGCTGTTTGTGTATAACCTCGCCATCTGGGGCAGTACCTCGGGCGCTGGCATCTTCGGTGCTCAGTTTTACGGCCGCGGCGATATGGACGGCGTGCGCCACACTTTCCGCTTTAAACTGCTGGTGTCCACCGCCATCACAGCGGCAGCCATTATGCTGTTTCTGGCTGCCGGGCCAGCGCTGATTGGAGCGTATATTTCAGCCGATACCTCCCCCGCCGATGCCGCCGCCACGCTGGACTATGCGTGGGGGTATCTGCGCATCATGCTTGTGGGACTGGTGCCCTTCGGCCTGACCCAGTGCTACGCCGGTACCCTGCGCGAGAGCGGCCAGACCGTGCTGCCCATGAAAGCCAGTATGCTGGCGATGGTCGTGAACTTTATCTTTAACGCCCTGCTGATTTTCGGCCTTGGCCCGTTCCCCCGGCTGGGCGTGGCCGGTGCGGCCATCGCCACCGTGCTTTCCCGCTTTGTGGAGCTGGCCATCGTCGCGACCGGCGCCCACCGCAGCGCCGACCGCTACCCCTTTATGCGCGGGGTGTACCACAGCCTTGCCATTCCCGGCGTGCTGGTCAAAAGCATCTTTATCCGGTCGATGCCGCTGCTCGCCAATGAACTGATGTGGGGCGCAGGTCAGGCCGTGCTGCTGCAATGCTATTCCGTGCGGGGCATCCAGGCCGTGGCCGCGCTGAACATCTGCAACACGATTGCACAGATTTTTAATGAGGTGTTCCTCTCGCTGGGCAACGCCACAGCCATCGTCGTTGGCCAGGAGCTTGGCGCGGACCGCCTGACCGGTGCCCGCCGCACCGCCTGGCGGATGATTACCCTGAGCCTTGCCAGCTGCGTTATTATGGGCGCTGCGCTGGCCGTTTGTGCGCCCTTTATCCCCCGCATCTACAACACTGAGGAACCCATCCGCCTGCTGGCGACCGAGCTGATCCGCATGGCCGCGCTGTGTATGCCGCTGTACGGCTTTGCCAACTGCGAGTATTTCACGCTGCGCTCCGGCGGCAAAACGTTCATCACATTTTTGTTTGATAGCTGCTTTACCTGGGCTGTGTCCGTGCCGATGGCCTACTGCCTGTCCCGCTTCAGCGGGCTGAACATCGTCACAATTTACCTGTTTGTGAACGGCATGGACATCATCAAATGCACCATCGGCTTTGTGCTGGTGAAGAAGGGCGTCTGGGTAAAAAATATTGTGAAAGAATAGTTGTTCTTCCGTAGGGGCGACGCCAGACATCGACCCCTGCAAGCCCCATAAAGGAGATGTACACCCCCATGACCACCGCACACAAAAGCCGCGTGCTGGATATGACCCAGGGCGACCCGTTCCGCCTGGTGCTGCAATTTTCGATGCCGCTGTTCTGCTCGAACCTTCTGCAGCAGTTCTACAATTTGACTGACACCGCCCTTGCCGGGCACCTGCTGGGCGCGGCGGCACTGGCGCAGATCGGCGCGACCGCCGCACTGTACGGTCTTATCATGAACTTTGCCTTCGGCATGAACAACGGCCTGGCACTGACGGTCAGCAGGTATTTCGGCGCCGGGGATGAAAAGGGTATGCGCCGCGCCGTGGGCTGGATGGTCACGCTTTCGGTGGGCACCTCGCTGGTACTGACCGCCACTTCCCTGCTGGGCCGCGGCGCGCTGTTGATTCTGCTGCAGGTCCCCGCCGAAACGTGGGACGGTGCCGCCGCCTACCTGACCGTAATTTTGCTGGGCATCCCGCTGACGATGCTCTACAATATGGAAGCCGCGCTGCTGCGCGCCGTGGGCAACAGCATCACGCCTCTGCTGTTTTTACTCTTCAGCACCGTGCTGAATATCGGGCTGGACGTGGCCTTTATGGGCCCGCTGGGCCTTGGCGTGCGCGGCGCAGCCATCGCCACCGTGCTGGCACAGGGTATCAGCGCCCTGCTGGGCGTGTGGTACATCCTGCGCAGCTACCCGGAACTGCGGTTCCGCCCGGCCCAGCTGAAAGAGACGACCCGCCATGCCGTGACCCATATGTTCTGGGCGGGCCTGAGTATGGGCCTGATGAGCGCCATCTACAACCTGGGCAGCGTGGCCCTGCAAAGCAGCATCAACGCGCTGGGCAGCGCCTACATTGCGGCCCAGACCGCCGCCCGCCGCCTGGCTGAGCTGTACTTTATCCCCGGCGGTGCGCTTGGCATCGCCGTAGCGACTTTCAGCAGCCAGAACCTCGGTGCGGGCAAGCGCAGCCGCATCTGGCAGAGCGTAAAGGCCGCGCTGGTCATCTATTTTGTGTGGTGGGTGTTCATCATGGCGTTTACCTTCCTCTGCGGCGAGGCGGCCATCCGCGGCGTGACCGGCAGCGACGACGAAATCATTATTGCCAATGCCCTGCTGTACTTGAAAATCAGCGTGCCGATCATCCCGCCCATGGCCGTGCTGGTCATTTTACGGAATATGCTGCAAGGCATCCAGCACACCATTGAGCCGCTGCTGGCCAGCGCCCTGGAGCTGATCGGCAAAGTGATTTTTGCTGTCTGGCTCGTGCCGGTCTGGGGCTACCGCGCCGTCTGCTTCTGCGAACCGACGACCTGGGTCATCTGCTTTGTGTTCATCCTCTTCGCCGCCTGGCGCTGCCGTGGTGATTTGAGGAATGCGTAATTTTTCTTTTTTTCTATTTTTTCGCCCGCACACCCTTGGCAAGCCGGACTTTTTCTGGTATAATATCAATTACATCTGTGCAGGCCGGTAGCCCAGCTGGTCAGGGCCGGCGGCTCATAACGGATCATAACCGGCTGACCCAACCGCATCCACTTTCAAATATGATGAAGTGCCGCGATTTTTGCTGAACTTCATCGCCAAGATTTTCGTTTTGGCGATAAGTTGGCGATTTAGCCATCAACAGCACTTCTTCATCATAATAAGGGCCGTTAGCTTAACGGTTAAAGCCACCGGCTCATAACCGGTTCAGTGGGGGTTCGAATCCCTCACGGCCCATGAAAAGAACGCAGCTATGTTATTTTTTAAGATAACACGGCTGCGATTCTTTATTTTTCGTACAATTCACGGCTCAACTGATTGCGTATCGACTCCCGGCGTTTTTTGTATTGCTGGGTGTAGATCATTAAAGTCGTGCTCGGCTGGGCGTGACCTGCTTCAGCTGCAACCGTTGCAACACCGATGTCAGGATTCGACATGAGCAGACTGACAAAGGTATGTCGGAACATGTGTGGGTGAATGTCGCTGATTCCTGCTTTCTGTGCCACACGCTTTACCAGCTTGTTATAGCCGTCCGGGTTGCGCGGCCAGCCGAAGTCATCAATGATGACAAATTCCTGCCCGACCAGTTTCATCAGCGATTCACGCTTATCCTCTTTGTTCGTCACCATATCCCGCTGCCAACTGGCTCCCATCAGCTTCTTTTTGGTATCCCACCATTCTTTGTAACCGTCTATAACGCTAATACAGCCCTCATACCTTGCCTTTGTAAGCAGGGTCACCGCTAATTCTTCAATAAGTTCGTCATAAATCATGTTTTCCTCCAATAGAAAAAGC
>ERZ1034842.698-NODE-698-length-11518-cov-7.292157_pt1 | contig 11518 bp, 9 predicted proteins | sample MGYA00520634_ERZ1034842 | MGnify/ENA primary metagenome ERZ1034842 (study PRJEB33766, sample SAMN09781734) | gut metagenome | biome: gut microbiome | host: Homo sapiens | place: Madagascar | study: EMG produced TPA metagenomics assembly of the PRJNA485056 data set... | reverse complement strand
CCCAAAAGGTGATCCACTTGTTTTTTGTTAGCTAAATTTGAATCGCAAAAACTTGAGATCCTAAATTGAATTTTCAAAACTACTCAAAGTATGATTTCAAATTTAGAGGTTAAAGAGTCTTATTCATATCTTTAGCAAAGACAGTCAAAAATATGTGCTAGGTAAATTAGAGAATGATCTTGTTATTTGATGTTTACCTTACAAATCTCCCGTTGGTTCTTGTATAGTGTATTGATAGAATTAAGCAAAAGCTAACAATACAAGTAAGTTAAAACTTATATCCCAACAACAAAATCTCTTTTTATGAATGAATTACTTTCTGCCTTGTGTGAAAGTAATGCTGTTTATTCTTTTTAGGTGTGACTATGCTAAAAGACGAAGAAAAATTAGAGCAAGACAAAACTGATGAAGTTAAAGCATCATCAAGCTTAGTTTCTGATACTGAAAGTGCAGATAAAGATCTTGTTGAACTTGTTGAAAATGATATAAAAGAAGATGAGACTGTAGTAGTGTCTAAATCAGATAAGACTGATAAAAGCGAAGATATCACAGATAAAGATATTTCAGTACCAGCTGACAATCAAGGCACTCAAAGTGCTGATAGTAAAGTTGCAAAGCATCAAATAAAAGAAAAAGTTACAGAAATATCAATCAACTATAAAGATGCAGTAAGTGATGATGCTGAAACTACAGAAGAACTTAAAGAGTTTGCCAAGAATATTAAGCAAAGTTCAGAGCTCACTACCGTTTCAAAAAAGGAATCAGATGAAGATGCAATCCTAGAATCTGAAGAAAAGACATTTGAAACAGAACTTGAAGAATACAAGCATTTAGCACCTCTCGATCCTCAACGTCTAGTCAAATATGCCGCACTAAAGCTTAATGGTCTTAATTGCAAAGTCAGTGATTTTAAATCAGACAAGTCTACTAATAATGATTATGAGTTTAAACTTATTATCAAAGCAAATTTCAGCATCAATGAAAACATCAGAGAATTGCCAGGTATCCAGCCTACAGGTGAGTATTGCCATGCCTCTGTAAAAGATTATGTCGATTTTAGAAAACGCCTAAGACGACTTATCTCATCTGATGAAAAAGCTATGGAACGCTTTGTAGATAGGTATGCAGCTCAAGATCCTAATAGAGCAGTAGATAAAAGAGATGAAACATACCTCTACTATCCTGCTCAAGAAACAAGTTATTCACATCCTTGTGATACTTGTGGTGGTACCGGTGATGTACCTTGTGGTAATTGCTCAGGATCAGGAAAAGTTGAATGCAGACGTTGTAATGGCTCAGGCTTTTTAAATGAGGTTACTACTTACTCTGATGGCTCTAAAAAGACCAGAAAAGTAATGTGCTCTAGTTGTTGGGGAAGGGGCTACCATAAGTGTAAAGTATGTAAAGGTACAGGACTATTAACCTGCAGTAACTGTCAAGGTACTGCTATTACAACAGAAGTATCTGAGATCACGGGTATTGCTAAGTTCAAATCGTACTACAACTTAAAATTTTTAGTTGATCTTGATGGTTATCAGGAAATCAGCAATAAAACTGAAAAAGCTTTGTGCAGATATCCTCATGAATTTTTAAAGGACAATTTTGAGTTCTCTTTAGAAAGTGTCGTTAAAAATGACTTATCAGGAGATTCTCCTTTATCTGATGGTAATCCTTATATTGTCTATAAAAACACAGGCACCGGCATCATTGAAGACATTTCTGTAAGCGGTAAAACATACACAATGGTAGGTTTAGGTAATCCTACCGTACCTATCTTAAGACCTGCTATTGTCGATGATCTTTTAGCAAAAGATATTAAGGATATTGAGGTCTTCAAACAAAAGGGAGAACTCTCATACAAGACTGTTAAAAGAAAGTTCAAGCAGTATTCAAAAAACAAAGCTTTAAAACAGGTTATGGATTCTGTAGCAGATCAGAGTGCTACAGCTGAACTTTCAGGTAGCGAGTATCGCAAAAAGTTAGAATATGGTTGTTTTGGCGGATTTATCTCATATGAGCGCCTATGTGATTATGAGAATTACCTAAGATACATTGCCAAAAATTTAGGACCTAAGCAGACAAGACTAATTTGGTATGTAGCCACAATTTTAGTTTCAATTTACAGTGCTGTGTATTTTGAGGATAAATGGGAACGCTCTTTTGCAGATCATCCATTCTTAGTGCCTTTTGAAACTATCATGTGGTGCATAATTGGCATATTTTTAGTAGGCTTGTGCATTAAGGTAACAAGTGGCATTGTTACCTGGATAAGAAGGCGCTTTATTTCTAAACTGTATCGAAAGAATTCAAAGGTTGATGAACAAACTCCATTAGGCTTTTTTACACTTATTGTTTTCTTCGTAACTGTTCTAGGTAGTTTATACGGTTTTCTTACTAAATATGACTTCTTACCAAAAGGTGAGGGCAAAGTCATAGCAAGCTGTAACTATGTAATCGATGAAGGTAAAAGTTATGCAAACAGCGCTGCTGTTTTTGCAACTACAAAAGTCTATGGTTGGTTAGGAAAAGAACTACCAGATTTTGCAAAGCCAAAAGTAGAAACAAAGCAAGCTTCTACGACTGCAACAAAGTCAAACAAAACAGCTAAGAAACGACAAAAGCAGTCATCTAAGAGCTCTAAAAATGTAGAACAACAGAAAAAGTAAAGGTCAACAAAACAGTCTTTTGTTTTTTTAAACTCAAACAGAAAAGCAAAAGTAAATAAAGGATTGAGTATAAGCAGGTATGAAATGAGTCTTTTAGATAGTTACTTGAATATTAAGAATAAGGTGAAGTTAAACGATGCCATTATGGATGGTGTTGCAAAAGCTATCAGCCAAAAGGCAGCGTCTGATTTTCAAGAGATCATTAACTCAAGTTCTTTGAATTCAGCTTCGCCCATAGATCATGAAGAAAAAGAGAACCTAGATTACATTCCTAACAGTGCTGAACCACTAAAACTAGGTACTAAAAGAGATTTTGATACCGTCATGAGTACTATCAAGTCCCTAAAAAAGTTGGAGAACGATGATAGTTTTATACAGACTAAATCACTTGTAGAATCTTTTTTTACTAAGAATTTAGATGAAGACTCTGTTAAGGAGCTGATGGGTAAACTCAAAGTATCATCTGATATGGATGCTTTCAAATCAATTTTATTCTGGGGACTGTACTTTACTGTATACAGTGTTTTTGAAGAGTCAGCTTCAAAAGATGATGTTGTGGTATATGGCTCTGAAGCAGTGGATTTGTTAGTAAAGGTAAACTATCCATCCTTTGGCGATTGGATACAGCAGGCCAAAGCAAAGTATAGAGATTCGGATATCTTTTCTGCCCCATATTCTGAGAATTGGCTAAAGTTTTTCTATAACAATGTAGAATTTGATAGAGAAATTTCTGAAGAAACTATCATTTCCAACTTATTGGAATTACAGCAAAGGTTAGTTAACGAATTTTCAGACAGTGAGCGAAGCAAACTTACAGCTGGATGCTACAAACATCCTAAAGCCATAGCAAAAAATGAAGCTGAGCAGAGAAAAAAAGAAGCTGAGCAAAAAGAAGCTGAGCAAAAAGAAGCTGAGCAAAAAGAAGCAGAAAGATCAAAAAAAGAAGATAAGATCATCCTTATTTGTGTCATATTGTTCTTGTTAGTATGTTTAGTAGGTGTATTCGTTAATTATAGCCAATAAGCTAATTTGATATTGCAAAATTAACTTTATAACACCGTAATATTTAAATTCCTTATTGCTGATTTATAAAGGATGAACTTCAACTATTGCAAGAAATTGAACTGATTAAATCACGCCATTTATACATATATCCGTTATTACCTGGCAAGAAAAGATCTATACTGTTTTTGTTGTTTTTGAGCTTTTATAGGAGTTTATAACAATGATTAAAATTATGTTAGGTATGTTTCTTTCTGGTTTTTTATTCTCAGTAGCAAATGCGACTGTAATTTATAATTCAGACGGAACCTCATCCAATATTGTAGGAAACACAATTTATAATTCAGACGGAACCTCATCCAATATTGTAGGAAACTCAATTTATAATTCAGACGGAACTTCATCTAATATTGTAGGAAACACAATTTATAATTCAGACGGAACTTCATCTAATATTGTAGGAAACTCAATTTATAATTCAGATGGTACCTCATCCACAATCGTCCCTTAGTTTTGCAGTTAGTTATTCTTTTAATATAAAGTAATATTTAGCAAGATAACTCATTCAAAAGAATCATGCCATTGCTAGTTAAGAGAAGAGTTATCTTGTTTTCCTTCAAATTTCGTAACTAGTTGTTGTTCATTTAGCACACGTTTATCAGTAAAATACCAATGAGCCAGCATCTGTAATTGATGCTCCTTTGCCATATTGGAATTTCATTATGATCTTTAATCCTAATCAGGTAACTTGGACACTACGTAAAGGCGTTAAATTGCCTTTTGCTCCTCAGGAGAATATTGACTCAGTTAATAACAATCCTGTAGAGAGTGTTCCTAATTCTCAATTAACTAAGACTGTAGTCAATTCTGTTGATGTTCCCTTAAATCAAGTTGCAACAAGCTCAGGTGATAACTCTTTAACTCATAATAATGAACCTTCCATTGCTAAAGTAGGTGCTCCCGTATCCATAAATGTTGGTGCTGATAATAATGCTGTATCACCTGTAGCTCCAGTTACAGAAACTGTTGCTCATATTACTGATAGTAGTGCTAATGCTTCACAAGAAGTAGCAAGCTTATCTCCAACTTCAACAGCTACAGCTCAAACTGCAACATCAGCACCAGCTACACCAACACCAGCTACATCAACACCAGCTACATCAACACCAGCTACATCAACACCATTACCTTCTCAAGAATCTTCACCAGCAACTGCTGCTCTTCCTGAAAATGACACAGCTCCAGTAGTTGACGGCAGAGTTGTTGATAAGAGTGTTCTTGAGAATGTAAAAGAATCATTCCCTCGTTGGAAGACTTTGCCTTATAAACTAAGAGCAAAGAGAGCTGATCTTTTCATCAATCTAAACTCAGATGTACCATTCTTACAGAGCTTAGTAGATTTTCTAAAGAGTAAAGGTCTAGATATCAAGCCATATGACGATTCAGTAAACTATCTCCCAAGTGACATTCTGTTATTAGATAAAACAGATCTTGTGCGTCAGGGTACTGTCTATGTATTGCAAGCTGGTAAAAGAGCGATATGGAATGAATTCCTCATAGAATTTGGAGATAGACTCAAATGACCTTGCCTCAAAGATATTTGGTTAGAGTCCTTACACGAGATGATCTGTCTTTAGTACCTCAATTAGAACAGATTGAGCTTAGAACTCAAAAAAACGCTTGGAATGCTCAGTCTTTAATTGAGTGTTTTGATGACAGTTACATCATCTTAGGCCTGTTTGATGTAGAAAAGCTCATAGGCTTTTCAGTTATCTATAACACAAAGTTTTCTACCGATCTCTTAACAATAGGTGTTGATCCTGATTATCAGGGTAAAAAGTTAGGCTCTTTACTCTTACATAGAACCTTAGAAAAAGCTCTAGAAATTGAGGACATGGAATGCTTTTTGGAAGTAAGAGTAAGTAATATCGTGGCTCAAAATTTATACAAAAAGTATGGCTTTGTAGAAGTTGGATTGCGCAAGGAATACTATAATCCAATTGGTGCTGAAAAGGGCGAGGATGCTTATACCATGCATCTATCCGACATCAAAGCTCACCTTGAGAAAATCTCTTTGTAAGGAGACAAAATGCCTGCTAAGTTAGATCAAGACGCAAGACCTGATGAGAAACTTTTAAAGCTTTACTCTTTGTTACTGTTTACAGGAAAAGAATACTCTTTAACTGAGCTTAAAGACAAGCTTATGTGCTCTAAACAGACCATCGGACGTTTGGTTGATAAGTTAGAGAAGAGCTACTATGGAAGCATCGTTGTCAAAAAGAAAGGCAAAGAGAACTTCTACAGCCTAAAAAAGCCATCTACATCTAAAGATATGCACGTAAGTATCAATCCTGATGGTTTGCGCAAGATGATCTTATGCAGTGATCTGATGTGGCATTTACTTTCTTACAAAACACGAGATCAAATTGAAGCTTCAGCTCTGCAAGCTCAGGCAAACCTCCCTTCTGAAGAGCTTCCTTTCTTTAACGATGTTCACTATGGCTATAGCTTTACCAAAGGTAAGATCAATTATGATGTCTGCGACATTGAATTGAATGAACTTGAAAAATGCCTTGCTTTAAGAAAATGCTGTGAAATTCTGTATCAGCAAACGGTCAATGGAGAGCTTAAAAAATACACCATAGCTCCAATGAAACTGATTGCATACAGAGAAACTCTCTACATTGGCGCTTGGTGTGTAACTAGCATTGGTAAAGTAGAGAAAACTATCGACAATCCTATGTTCTTTTTAGTACATAGAATGCAAAAGGTAGAGATTCTAAGTAATAGAAGTTCAGAAAAGTTACCAGAGATTGAATTTAGTAATGAAACTTTTGGTTTTATAAAATCAGTTCCTGTAAAGGTAAAGATCCTCTTTAAAAAGAAAGTTGCTACTTATGTTTATGACAGAAAGTGGAGCGATGATCAAAAGATTACCTTAAATGATGATGGTTCTTTATTACTTGAGTTTACCTCTGGTAATAAATATGAAGTAATTTCTTTTGTCTTAGGCTTTGGTAAGAATGCAGTTTTACTAGAGCCTGCCTCATTAAAAGAAGAGATAGCAAAAGAGATTGAGACTATGCAAAAGGTTTACGCAAAATCTTAAGCAATGGCGTAGGTTAAATTAGCTAAGAGGTTAAAACAAAAGGTGAAGTTACACAAGACACCGTCATAAATTCAGTATGGTGTCTGCAGTTTAGCTGCACCTAAGGGAAAAGCGATTTTGATGCTTATTGTTATCAGAATGTCAGTGCACCTAACCTAGGTCTACTTTAGCGCCATCCTCGGTCTAGTGGCGCGGTTTATCTTCAGTACAGAGGGAACATTAAAACTTAATGTCCCTACCGTACTGAATTTTCAAAAACACTATCCTAAAAAGCCTATCTTTTTACCTTGATGTTCTTCAATGTTCTTAAGTTTGGCTTCATTTTCTAATTCAGACAAAAATACTGAATTACAAAGTGAGTCTTCATTTGCAAAAATGCCTGTATGCATTGCCTTTATTACATGAAAGTCGCCTGGAGTTAGGTACTTAATCTTTGACAGACGAAGCTTGTCCTCATCAGTGAATTTATCATGAGCTAAAGGTAAAAGCTCAGTTTCAAATAAAGCAAGCTTTTGCTTCTCATTAGCGTAGGTAAATTCAATCTTAGTTGAAAAGCGTCTTAGGACTGCTCTATCTAATTTGTCGATGTAGTTAGTAGTGCAGATCACAAAGCCTTTACACTCTTCTAAATGAGTCAAAAACTCATTTACCTGACTTATTTGCCATTGAGCTTTGGCATTGCTTCTGTCAAAAATAAGTCCATCAATCTCATCAATTACCAAGATTTCATTTTTGATATCAAGTTCGTAAAAGAGCTCAGCAATATTCTTTTCAGATTGACCTACGTACATATCAAGAATATCACTTGCTCTTACGACCTTAACTCTCATGTTAACTTCATGTCCAATGAATCTTGAAAGTTCAGTTTTACCAGTGCCTGCAGGACCATAAAAGAGCATAGTACCCATGCCTTTTTTAGACTTTCCTTTTTTGATAATAGAGGAAAGTTTCTTACAGCCATTCAAGAAAACATCAATATCTTGTTTAAAGCACACAGCTTCTTTGTTGAACTCTGAAAATCTCTTTATGTCAGTCTTTTTCTTTATGTCTTTATTATTGTCAGCATCTTCTCCTCCAGATAGGGGACCAAATAAAAATCCGCAACCTTTATTCTGATTGTTCAAGGTAATATTGGCCTGTAACTGACATTCAAGCATGTTTTTGATTTCTTTTGGACTTTCAAATAAGGCACAAGCTGCCTTTAGTGATTGCTCTATCACAGCAGGTGAAGTTACATACTTTTTATTAAAATCAGAAATGACTCTAGAGGTTAGCTTTGCCTTAGGGTATTTTTTAGCAATGCTCTTCCAAATACAGATCCTCTTTTGAACTTCCTTAATTGAGAATTTGATGCTCAAATTGAATCTACGCTTTACGGCACTGTCAATTTCACTTACATCATTGGTGATCCAAATTTTTGGAGCTGACTGTTTCTGCTCTAAAAAAGCATTAAGCCACGCCTTATCCTTGCTATTTCTAATCTCATAGCTTGTATTTAAAAGACGTTCAGCTTCATCAATGACAATCAGGCAGTTATCTTTATTTTCAGTGATCTTTTGGCAGGCTAAAAGCTTAGAACGTCTGTCTTGTTCGTTATCATCAACATCACTGTTTACACTGTATACGTCGAGTTTTAGTTCTTTTGCTAAAGCTCCTACGATACTTGATTTACCAGTTCCAGGATCACCGTATAAAAGGATATTAACAGGGCAGATCTCTTTAGATCCTAGTAGCTTTCTTAAAAGAGTGAGCTTGTTTTTATCTTTTTCAATTTCATCTGCTTTGAGCTCCGTATCGGAACCGTTGAACTTGAAAGCTTCATCGATTACGTTTTGACTGTCAGAACTTAAGATTTTATTTGCAAAAGAACTTAAATGGTATGCTCTGCAAGAGCATACAAGACCATAGTTCTCAAGTTTATCTAAGCTCTCTTTGATATTGGAAATTGAAGTTTCGTAGATTGCAGCTAAAATTTCAGAATCTTTGTTTAAATCTAATTGTTCATCAAACAGCAGTTTGCAACAGCTGTAACTGTCGATAAGATATATGAGCTCAAGAATTTTAGTTTCAATCTCGTTTAAAGAAAACATGCTTTCAATCTTGGCTATTTTCTTTTGGTAATCTCTATCGGTTTTTGACATCTTATAGTTTTTGACATAATTGTCAGCTTCTGTTTTAAACAGGCTGAACATCAGCTCATATCTTAACTTGCATTGATAGCCACGACGTCTGCTACTAAAGGTAGCGTCATCATTTTCAGGTCCAAGATCGTCATTATCTAGCAGATCTTCAAACTCGTTTGCAGAAAACATGTCTTTTTTAGCTGCAGTTACGTACTTTTTGATGAGTTTTATTTGTCCTTGAGAGAAATTTGACTTCTCTAACATGGTTGTAAGATAGTTTTGTGTGAATCTAGAGCAATAATGCTTGTCTGAATATATCCAACCTAAGACATCTAAAAATCCTTTGATGTCTGCAGAGCCAACTCTATAGTCATTACAAGTTGATATGTTGTCTAAAAAAGCTTTGATTAAAAATGCACTTCTAACTTTTAAAGGTTTATCTGAATCGATATTTAGGATTGCTTGCTTAATATAGTATTCCATAGACATCCTCTCTTTTACATAAAAGCTCTTACATCAGTATTTTTCAAATTGTCATCTTTAATGACGTATAGCTTTTGACCGTAATGTCGTACTAAAAAAATGTATCTGTTCTTTTGAATGACTACAGAATAGAAAATCATCGTTCCATAATTTGAAGACTGTTTGAAGAATTTAAATATTTTTGTGATGATCTGTTGAAAGAAACTTTGAATACTTAATTTTAAGAATGAAATGTGTGTACGATTTTAGATACAGCCGATTTAATTAATGGATCTCATCTATTATGAACACACAATCTTATTGTTAACATTGTAGGTAATTGAATATGATTAAGATGCTATACTAAAGCTAAGAATAATTTTTTTTAGGACGATGACATGAAATTTACAAAGTTACTGCCAAATTCATGTGATTTTAGAGATCTTATCGACAATAATAGAATATATGTTGATAAGACAGCTTTAATTTGCCAAATTGCAAAAGATGAAAAAGGTCCTTATTTCATTTCTCGCCCTAGACGCTTTGGTAAGTCAACTCTTATCAATACACTTCATGAACTCTTTGCCCATGGCACAGAGAAGTTTAAAGGTTTAGAGATTGAACCATTGTGGCATGATAAGACTTATAAAGTCCTGCATTTAGATTTCTCATCCTATAACTTTTTATCTGAGATAAATTTTTGCGATTATTTTTATGAGGATTTAAAACAAAAGTTCATAGAATTAGGCTTTAGTGTCAATGATAGTAATTTGTCACTTAAGGCACCAGGACTGCTTGTTGATAATGCTTTTAAGAATAATCACTCAGGAGAAGAGATTGTTTTACTTGTTGATGAATACGATACACCATTATCTGCTGTTTTAAATAATGAAAAAGAGTTCATTGCAAGGAGAGATATCCTTCATAGTTTTTACTCAAAAGTAAAAGAGTATCAAGGCAGATTCCGTTTCATCTTTATCACAGGTGTAACTTACTACTCTCATACCTCAATATTCTCAGCATTTAATAATTTAAAAGATTTAACTTTAGATCTCAGATACGGTGCATTATTAGGCTACACCAGTGAAGAGTTAGAAAAGTACTTTAGTGAGTATATTAATAATGCCGTCGATGTTTTAAACAAGAAATACCATACAGAACGTTATACGCATGATGTAGTTGTATCAGAGTTAAAAAGAAACTATGACGGCTATAGCTTTGATGAAGAAGCACTAAATCATGTTTACAATCCTTGGTCGATAGTAAACTTCTTTGATGCTCCTGTTAGAGAATTTATTCCATATTGGGTAGCATCAGGTGGAGCAACACCAACATTCTTAGTTAATTATCTAAAACAAGGATTAAAAAAATACAATTCAAATGAATTGCAATCTCTGCTGAGTATTGACTCAACAGTCAATAAAGATACTGATTCTTTATATCCAAGCATAGAAAACATAGCTAATATTGATTTATTTGCTATCTTGTATCAGGCTGGTTATTTCTGTATTAAGACAGCTGAAGATGGATATTTTAAGGTTGGAATTCCAAATCTTGAGGTAAAGAAAGCTTATTCAAACCTTTTACTAAACCAGCTAACAAGAACTCAAGACACCAAGCTAAGATTCATTGAACCATTCAAAGAGGTTTTAACATCAGGAAACTTAGACAGGATAAAAGAGTTATTCAATACCTTTATCAATGAGTTCTCCTATGAAACCGTAAAGAACTTTAATGAAGCATGTTTTAGAGATGTACTAAAGCTAGCTATGCTTACGTTTAACTTATCCGCTTCAACTGAGGCAATGGGCTCTTGTGGAAGGGCAGATATTACAGCTGAAGCTGGTGACTATCTGTATGTCTTTGAATTAAAGGTAACAGATAACAGTAAAGACATTGCAACAAAACTAAATGAAGCCAAAGCACAAATCATAAAGAACAAGTACGCAAGACGCCTTACAGATAAGACTGTAATACCAGTAGCTTTAGTCTTGGAGAATAACTCTAAGAGCAGAGATAAGAGTGATACTCCAGTCTGTGAGATTGTCGCTTTAGAAAAGGTATCAGTTGATTAACCACTAATTTGTCTTTTCTGTCAATTTTAGTTCATTCTTTTTGAAAGTTATTTCAGATCTAGGAGAAGCTATTCTAAGATC
>ERZ1034842.686-NODE-686-length-11735-cov-28.371575_pt1 | contig 11735 bp, 9 predicted proteins | sample MGYA00520634_ERZ1034842 | MGnify/ENA primary metagenome ERZ1034842 (study PRJEB33766, sample SAMN09781734) | gut metagenome | biome: gut microbiome | host: Homo sapiens | place: Madagascar | study: EMG produced TPA metagenomics assembly of the PRJNA485056 data set... | reverse complement strand
TCCGCGCCGGTAGCTCAGCTGGATAGAGTGTCTGACTACGAATCAGAAGGTCGGGAGTTCGAGTCTCTTCCGGCGCACCAAGGCAACTTACTGAATGGTAAGTTGCCTTTTTTGTTTTATGCCCTTATGGCAAAAAAGCGGCACAGCCGCTATCCTTGCGAGGTGTCCGCTATGGTTTCTATCCAACAATACCAGTCCCCGCTGGGCGGGATTTTGCTGGCAGCGGACGAGGTCGGGCTGGTGGGGCTGTGGTTTGAGGGGCAGAAATATTTTGCCAACACCCTGCCCGTCGGACACTGTGCCCAGACCACGCCCATTCTGGCTGAGGCCAAGCGCTGGCTGGACATCTATTTTGCCGGCAAGGAGCCCGACTTCCTGCCACCGCTGCACCCGGTCGGGTCAAGTTTTCAACAATCGGTGTGGAAAATCTTGCTGACAATCCCCTACGGGCAGATTATCACCTACGGTGACATTGCCCGCCAGCTGGCGGCACAGCAGGGCGGCAGGGGTTCCGCCCAGGCGGTGGGCGGGGCCGTGGGGCACAACAAAGTGTCTATCATCATTCCCTGCCACCGCGTGGTGGGCACCAGCGGCAGCCTGACCGGGTACGCCGGAGGCATTGATAAAAAAATCAAGCTGCTGGAACTGGAACACGCGGATATGAGCCGCCTGTTTATCCCCAAGAAGGGCGCGGCCCTGTAAGCAACCACAAAACAGCCCCCGGCGGGCGTGGAATCTTCCACCCGCCGGGGGCTTTCTTATTATAAGGTTACAGCTTGCCGGCCAGCAGCAGGACGCGGACTTCCAGCAGGTCCTTGCAGCAGCAGGTGTACAAGGCCCTGATTTCGTCGGTGGGCTGCATGAGGTCGGGGACCATCACGGTCACGCAGCCGGCAGCGCGGCCGGCGCGCACGCCGTTGAAGCTGTCCTCCAGCACCAGGCAATCCTTGGGGTTGGTGTGCAGTTTTTCGGCCGCCAGCAGAAAGGTATCGGGTGCAGGCTTGCTGCGGGCGACCTCGGTGCCGGAAACGACATCATGGAAATAGCGGGCGGTGCCGGAAGTCTGCAGGTTCATCTCGATCATATTGCGGGGGCTGGAGCTGGCCACGATGCGGGGCATGCCCAGGTCTTCCAGCGTAGAAAGCAGCTCTTTCAGGCCGGGCTTGCAGGGCACGCCCTGGGCAAAGCGCTCGTCGGCCAGCTGCCAGACCTTGTCCAGCACCTTTTGTGGGTCGCCGGGGATATACTGGGCCACGTGGCGGCGCAGGTTATCGCCCGCCAGGCCGCGGCCGCCCGCCTGGAACTTGGCCATATCCGGGGGCAGGGGCAGGCCCAGCTCCTTACAGGCAGGCTCCCACAGGGTATCCCACAGGCGCTCGGTATCAAACATCAGGCCGTCCATATCAAAAATGACTGCTTTGACCATTGGTAACTCCTTAAAATAATCGTTGCTTTATAATCGTTGCTTTATAATCGTTGCTTTTCCAGAAAACATATTGAAAGTTTCTTTGCTTACTTTCTTTTCAAAGAAAGTGAGGTTTCAAAGAAAGCGGGGGAAACCAAGGTTATTGTACCCCATTTTGTGCCCCGGTGCAATATGAAATAAAATAGGGACTTGTTTTTACCGCTTTACAGCGCTATAATGGATTTAACCATCATCCGCGCTTTGCTGTGCGGCTAAGCGCGCCTGGAAATATAAGGGAGAGTGCAAATCATGTTGGATATTAAAATTGTTAAAACCGAACATCCGAAACAGAAACCGCAGGACGAGTCGAAGCTGGGCTTCGGCAAGATCTTCAGCGACCATATGTTTGTGATGGACTATACCGCCGGTGAGGGCTGGCACGATGCCCGTGTTGTCCCCTACGGCCCGTGGGAAATGGACCCCGCTACCACCGTGTTCCACTACGCCCAGGAAATTTTCGAGGGCATGAAGGCCTACCGCACCGCCGAGGGCAAGATCCAGCTGTTCCGCCCCGACTGCAACGCCAACCGTTTCAATGATTCTGCTGACCGTCTGGGCATGCCCCCCATCCCGCCGGAGGATTTTGTCCAGGCCGTTAAGACCCTGGTCGATGTTGACCGCGACTGGGTGCCTCATTCGGACGGTGCTTCCCTGTACATCCGCCCGTTCTGCATCGCTACCGATGTGGGCCTGGGCGTGCATGCTGCCAAGCATTACCGCTTTGCCATCATCGCTGCTCCCTCCGGCGCATACTATGCCGAGGGTCTGGACCCCGTCCGCATCTACGTCGAAGACCAGTACATCCGTGCCGCCCCGGGCCTGACCGGCTTTACCAAGTGCGGCGGCAACTACGCTGCTTCCATCAAGGCCGGCGAGCTGGCCGAGGAGCGCGGTTTCAGCCAGGTGCTGTGGCTGGACGGCGTTGAGAAGAAGTACGTCGAGGAAGTCGGCTCCATGAACATCATGTTCAAGATCGACGGCGAGATCTACACCGCACCCTGCGTAGGCACCGTTCTGCCCGGCGTTACCCGCCGTTCCATCATCGAGCTGCTGAAGGATTGGGGCTACAAGGTACATGAGGAGCGCGTTGCCATTGCTGACATCATGAAGGCTGCCGACGAGGGCAAGCTGGAAGAGGTCTTTGGCACCGGCACGGCTGCTGTCGTTTCCCCCGTCAAGGAGCTGGATTGGGAGGGCAAGGTTGCCCATATCAGCGGCGGCAAGATCGGCGAGCTGACCCAGAAGCTGTATGACACCCTGACCGGCATCCAGTGGGGCAAGCTGCCCGACACCAAGGGCTGGACGGTTCCCGTTGATGCCCAGTAACCTTTTATAAACCCCATAAACCGCATGTTTTTTGCCCCGGCGTATTTTGAACGCGCCGGGGCTTTTTGTATGGTCTTTGAGTTGACGATTGTGCAATTTAAACAAAATGCAGTGTAACATTTGTTGCAGGTTGTATAAATCCGCATCTTGCAATCTCGACAAAAATAGTGTAATATTTAGGCATCGAAAGCAAAGAGCGCTTGAGGCGCTGCAAAGCTTTCCCAATATGTAAAAGAGGAAGAATACCAGAGCGCCCTGCCGATTCCCAAGGAACGGCATCCACTTGTAGAGGGGTGGTTTCCATTCGATGCAGGCGCCGGCAAGACGTTCTGTTTTTCTCCTTCTTTTTAAAGAAAACGAGACGGGGCAGTGGCCGTCTCGTTTTTGTTTTTATCCTTGTTTTTTCCCCGTAAGCGTGCTATATTTAAAAAAAGTAGGGCTGTTTCCTACTAAGGAATGTATATTCATCGTTTTTTCTGTATAAAGTGTGCTTTTTACTGTATATTATGCCCAAAAAAGCAGAAAAAGTAGAAAATCCTTTGTGGATTTTACCGCTTGCAATTCTTGTATAAAGTTGTATAATATGCAGTATCAGATGAATAAATATTCACGACGACGGCAAGCAACATCCCTGGCGTCCTGAACAAATAAAGTTGGGAGAGGTAAGTATTATGAAAAAGAACAAGAAAGACATCAAGAAAGTCGTTCTGGCATACTCCGGCGGTCTGGACACTTCCATCATCATTCCCTGGCTGAAAGAGAACTACAACAACTGCGAAGTCGTTGCCGTTTCCGGTGACGTTGGCCAGGGTACTGAACTGGATGGCCTGGAAGAAAAGGCCCTCAAGACCGGCGCTTCCAAGCTGTACGTCCTGGACCTGAAGAAAGATTACGTGGAGAACTACATCTGGCCCTGCCTGAAAGCAGACGCCAAGTATGAAGATTACCTGCTGGGCACCTCCCACGCACGTCCCTGCATTGCTGCCGCCTTGGCAGAAATCGCCAAGAAAGAGAATGCCGACGCCATCTGCCATGGCTGCACCGGCAAGGGCAACGACCAGGTCCGTTTCGAGCTGACCCTCAAGGCCCTGGCCCCCGAGATGGCTATCATTGCCCCGTGGCGTGAGTGGGACATCAAGAGCCGTGACGAAGAGATCGACTACGCCGAGGCCCACAACATCCCCTTGAAGATCAACCGTGAGACCAACTATTCCAAGGACAAGAACCTGTGGCACCTGAGCCATGAGGGCCTTGACCTCGAGAAGCCCTCTCTGGAGCCGCAGTACAACAAGCCCGGCTTCCTGGAGCTGGGTGTCTCCCCCGAGCAGGCTCCCGATAAGCCGACCTACGTCAAGATCCACTTTGAAAAGGGCATCCCCACCGCTGTTGACGGCAAGGAGATGGACGGTGTGGCTCTGATCGAGTACCTGAACAAGGTCGGCGGCGCCAACGGCATCGGCCTGTTGGATATCGTCGAGAACCGTCTGGTCGGCATGAAGAGCCGCGGCGTCTACGAGACCCCGGGCGGTGCCATCCTGTACAAAGCACACAACGTGCTGGAAACCATCACCATTGACAAAGAGGCTTTCCACTTCAAGGAGAGCATTGCCCAGAAGATGGGCGAGCTGGTCTACAACGGCCAGTGGTTCACCCCGCTGCGTGAAGCCCTGAGCGCCTTCACCGACGATCTGCAGAAGACCGTGACCGGCGACGTCACCCTGAAGCTGTACAAGGGCAACATGATCAACGCCGGTGTCACCAGCCCGTACACCCTGTACGATGAGCAGACCGCGTCTTTCGGTGAGGATGACGATTACAACCAGGCCGACGCGAACGGCTTCATCAACCTGTTTGGCCTGCCCATTGCTGAGCGTGCCAAGCTGGCCCAGAGCTGGCCTACGCAGGACTAATAGCTCCAAGCGCCATATGCACCGCCAGGAGGGCGCAAGCCCCCTTGGCGGTTTTGGCGTTTCTATACACTGTGCGGGCCGATGCGGGCATCGGCCCTTGAAAAACACGATACTACAATAAAAAGAGCATGGAGGAACCATATGCCGCAACTTTGGCAGGGCCGCGCAAGCAAGGCCGTAGACAGCCGCGTAAACGACTTTAACTCGTCCATCCGCTTTGACGCGCGGATGATCGAGCAGGACATCCAGGGCAGCCTGGTACACTCGGCCATGCTGGGACGCCAGGGCATCATCTCCCAGCAGGATGTGGACGACATCCACAAGGGCCTGCACTCCATCCTGGATGACCTGCACTCCGGTGCGCTGGAGATCGACCCCAACGCCGAGGATGTACACACCTTTGTGGAGCAGACCCTCACCGCCCGCGTGGGCGATGCCGGTAAGCGGCTGCACACCGGCCGCAGCCGAAACGACCAGGTAGCGCTGGACATCCGCCTGAATCTGCGGGAAGCCAGCAGGCATATCCAGGGCCAGATCAAAGAACTGATCACCGTGCTGTGCGATCAGGCCGAAAAGGGCGCTGAGTATGTCATGCCCGGCTACACCCATCTGCAGCGCGCCCAGCCCGTGACCTTCGGCCACCAGCTGATGGCTTACGCCTGGATGCTGCTGCGTGACTTGGGGAGACTGCAGGATGCCACCGCCCGCATGGACGCCGAGTGCCCGCTGGGGTCCGGCGCACTGGCGGGCACCACCTACCCGCTGGACCGCTTCTACACCGCCGAGCAGCTGGGCTTCGCCGCCCCCTGCGGCAACTCCATCGACGGTGTATCGGACCGCGACTTCTGCATTGAGCTGTGCAGTGCCATGGCCACCTGCATGATGCACCTTTCCCGCCTGAGCGAGGAAATTATTTTGTGGTGCAGCTGGGAGTTCAAGTTCATTGAGCTGGACGACGCCTTTACCACCGGATCGTCCATCATGCCCCAGAAGAAGAACCCCGACGTCACCGAGCTGATCCGCGGTAAGACCGGCCGCGTCTACGGCGACCTGAACACGCTGCTGGTCATGATGAAGGGCATCCCCCTGGCCTACGACAAGGACATGCAGGAGGACAAAGAGGCTGTTTTTGACGCGGTGGACACGCTGGAGTTGTGCCTGCGCACCGTGACCCCCATGCTGGCTACGATGACCCCGCTGCCCGCCAACATGCGCCGCGCCGCCGCCAAGGGGTTTATCAATGCCACCGACTGCGCCGATTACCTGACCAAGAAAGGCATGCCCTTCCGCGATGCCTACAAGTGCACCGGCACAATGGTAGCCGCCTGCATCCGCGAGGGCAAGACACTGGAAGAACTGACGATGGACGAGTTCAAACAGTACAGCAACCTGTTTGCCGAGGACGTGTATACCGCCATCGACCTGACTACCTGCTGCGAGGGCCGCACCAGCTACGGCGGCCCCACCAAAGCCAGTGTGCTGAAGCAGATCGAATTGGTAAAAGAGAAACTTGCCTAAAGGAATATTTGCGGCTCTGTAGGGGGCGATGCTTGCATCCGCCCCTACAAACTGTGTGCTTGCCTACATGATAGGGGTGTAAAATGGGAAAGTATAAGATTTTTGTAGATGGCAGCTCCGGCACCACCGGGCTGCGCATTGCGGACCGTCTGGCCGAGCGGCCGGAATTCACGATCCTGTCTATTTCTGAGGCTGACCGCAAGGATGTCCACGCCCGCGCGGCGGTCATCAATGAGAGCGACCTCTCCTTCCTCTGCCTGCCGGACGATGCCGCCCGCGAGGTCGTGCCGCTGCTGCGGCCGGATGTCCGTGTGCTGGACACCTCCACGGCCCACCGCACGGCTCCCGGCTGGACCTACGGCCTGCCGGAACTGCACGGCACCCGCGAAGCCCTGCGCACCGCTACCCGTGTGGCCGTGCCCGGCTGCCATGCCACTGGCTTTATTGCCCCGGTGGCCCCGCTGGTAGAACTGGGCCTGGTGCCCAAGACCGCGCTGCTGCACTGCACCAGCCTGACCGGCTACTCTGGCGGCGGCAAAAAGATGATCGCCCAGTATGAGGCCGAACGCACCGATCCCGCGCTTGACGCGCCCCGCCCCTACGGCCTGGCACTGCACCACAAGCACCTGCCCGAGATGGCCGCCATCACCGGCCTGACTACCCCGCCGACTTTCGTGCCGGTGGTGGCCGACTACTACGCCGGTATGGAGACGATGATCCCGCTGGATCTGCCCGCTCTGGGCCTGACCGCCCAGCAGGTGGCCGATGCCCTGGCCGAGTATTACGCAGGGCAAAAGATGATCTCGGTCCATCCGCTGAACGAGGGTACCGACGGCGGCTTCCTGGCTGCCAACAAGTTGGCCGGGCTGGATCGGCTGGAGATCTTCTGCCTGGCGAACCCCGACGGCACCCAGATGGAGCTCATCAGCCTGTTCGATAACCTGGGCAAAGGCTCCTCGGGCGCGGCTGTGCAATGTATGAACCTGATGCTGGGCCTGGACGAGACCGCCGGTCTGGCACTGTAAAAAGAACAGGGTAAACGAAAAGGGTAATTAGAGAATTAGAGGGAGACAATTATGGAAAACTTCAAGCTGATCCCCGGCGGCATCTGTGCACCCGCCGGTTTCTCCGCCGCCGGTGTGCATTGCGGCATCCGGCATAACCATTCCAAGCTGGACCTGGCACTTATCAAGGCGGACGTCCGCTGCGCCGGTGCCGGCTGCTACACCACCAACAAGGTCTATGGTGCGCCCATCACGGTGGACCGCGAGCATCTGAAGGACGGCTACGCCCAGGCTATCGTGGTCAACAGCGGCAACGCTAATACCTGCGCCCCCAACGGCATTGAGTTGGCCAAGGAGACCTGCGAGATCGTCGCCAAGGAGCTGGGCATCAGCGCCGACGACGTGCTGCCCTCCTCCACCGGCGTCATCGGCCAGGCCATGAGCATTGAGCCGTTCGCCAAGGGCATCCCCGAGGCCGCCGCCAAGCTGGCCGCCACCGAGGCTGGCAGCCACGCCGCCGCCACCGCCATTATGACCACCGACACCCATTCTAAAGAGGTGTCCATCGAATTCACCATCGGCGGCAAGACTTGCCGCATGGGCGCCATCGCCAAGGGCTCCGGCATGATCCACCCCAACATGGCCACCATGCTGCTCTTCATCACCACCGACGCCAAGGTCGAGCCCGCTGTGCTGCAGGCTGCCCTGTCCAGCGTGGTGCCCGCCACCTTCAACCAGATCTCTGTGGACGGTGACACCTCCACCAACGACACCGTGCTGCTGCTGGCCAGCGGCCTGTCCGGCGCCGAGGTCCAGCCCGGCACCGCTGACTATGACACCTTTGTTGCAGCCCTGACCCAGGTAGCCGAGCAGCTCAGCCGTGAACTGGCCGGTGACGGCGAAGGTGCTACCAAGCTGCTGGAGTGCATCGTGACCGGCGCGCCCGATCTGCTGACCGCCCGCGCTGTCTCCAAGAGCGTCATCCACTCTGCCCTGTTCAAGGCCGCCATGTTTGGCGAGGATGCCAACTGGGGCCGTGTGCTCTGCGCCATCGGCTACACCCCCGGCGACTTCGACATCAGCAAGACGGCCGTTCGCCTCAAGAGTAAGGCCGGTGAGGTCTTTGTCTGCGAGAACGCCGCCTACCACCCCTACAGCGAGGACGAGGCCGCCAAAGTGCTGAAAGAGGACGAGATCCAGATCCTGGTCGACCTGGGCAGCGGCGACTTTACCGCTAAGGCCTGGGGCTGCGACCTGACCTACGATTACGTAAAGATCAACGGCGACTACCGCACCTGATACAGGCCGGGGACAGGGGAGAATGTGCAATGAAAAATGAAGAGATGGCGCTGCTTTTCAGCGAAGCTACGCCCTATATCCAAAAATACCACGGCAAAACGCTTGTCATCAAGTACGGTGGCAACGCTATGGTCAACGATGAGCTGAAACTGGCCGTCATGAACGACCTGGTCACCCTGACCCTGCTGGGCGTGCGGGTGGTGCTGGTCCACGGCGGCGGCCCGGCCATCAACAAGATGCTGGCCCGCGTGGGCAAGGAGTCCAAGTTTGTGGGCGGCCTGCGCTACACCGATGAGGAGACCATGGGCATCGTACAGCAGGTGCTGGCGGGCCAGGTCAACAAGGACCTCGTCGCCCTGCTGAAAGGCCGCGGCGTTGGCCTGTGCGGCATGGACGGCCACACCATCACCTGCAGCCGCAAGTCCGATGTGGACCTGGGCTATGTGGGCGAGATCGAAAAGGTGGATACCACGCTGATCGAGCATCTGCTGGCCGACAGCTTCATCCCGGTCATTGCCACCGTCGGCATGGACGACAACGGCATCCCCTACAACATCAACGCCGACACGGCTGCGGCGGAAATCGCCATCGCCCTGCATGCAGAAAAACTCGTCAGCATGACGGATATTGTCGGTCTGCTCTATGACAAGAACGATGAATCCACCCTGATCCCCGAGGTCGAAGTCTCCGAGATCGAGGGCTACAAGGCGGCCGGTGTCATTGCCGGCGGCATGCTGCCCAAGATCGAAGGTATGGCCGACGCCATCTATCAAGGCGTACACGAGGCCGTTATCATCGATGGCCGTGTGCCCCATTCCATCCTGCTGGAAATGTTCAGTGACCGCGGCGCCGGTACCATGTTCTACCGCCGCGGCAACCATTAAGGAGGGTACGCCATGCAAACCGAAAAAGTCATCAAACGCGATAACAAGTACGTTCTGCATACCTACGCCCGCAGCCAGGTCGTGCTGGCCGAGGGCCACGGCATGACCGCCGCCGACCCCGAGGGCAAGCGCTATCTGGATTTCACCTCCGGCATCGGTGTCAACTCGCTGGGCTACTGTCACCCCGCCTGGGTGCAGGCCGTCTGCGACCAGGCCGCCACCCTGCAGCACACCTCCAACCTGTACTACACGGCCCCCTGCGGCAAGCTGGCCAAAAAGCTGTGCCGCCGCACCGGCATGGATGCCGTTTTCTTTGGCAACTCCGGTGCCGAGGCCAACGAGGGCGCCATCAAGGCCGCCCGCAAATATTCTACTGATACTTATGGTGCTGCCCGCAACAAGGTCATCACGCTGGTAAACTCTTTCCACGGCCGCACGCTGGCCACTCTGACCGCCACCGGCCAGGATGTGTTCCACCAGTATTTCGGCCCGTTCCCCGGCAACTTTGCCTATGTACCCGCCGGTGATTTTTCCGCCCTGCGGGATGCTGCCGACGACACCGTCTGCGCCGTCATGCTGGAGTTGGTCCAGGGAGAAGGCGGCGTGGTGGCGCTGGATGCCGACTACGTGGCCAAGGTGGCTGAGTTCTGCAAAAAGCGCGACCTGGTGCTCATCGTGGACGAGGTACAGACCGGCGTAGGCCGCACTGGTAAGTTCCTGGCCTGCGAGCATTTTGACCTGCACCCGGACATCGTCACACTGGCCAAGGGCCTGGGCGGCGGCCTGCCCATTGGCGCCGTGCTGATGACCGCCAAGGTTGCCGAGCATATGGGACCCGGCACCCACGGTTCCACTTTCGGCGGCAACCCGGTGGTCTGCGCCGGTGCGCTGGCCGTGCTGGATGCCATGGACGAAGCCTTTATGGATAACGTGCTGACCCAGGCCGCCCGCCTGCGCACGGGCCTCAAGACCCTGCCCCATGTTACCGAGGTCAGCGGCCTGGGCCTGATGGTGGGCATCGCCTTTGAGGACGGCATCAAGGCCGCCGATGTCCGCGCCGCCTGCGAGAAAGAGGGCCTGCTGGTGCTGACGGCCAAGACCCGCCTGCGCCTGCTGCCGCCGCTGATTTTGACCGAGACCGATGTTGACACCGCGCTGGACACCCTGCGTACTGTTCTGGAGAAGTTCTGATGAAACATCTGTTGAAATTGAGCGCCCTGACCCCCGAAGAGATCCTGCACATCCTGGATGTGGCCGACGAGTACAAGCGCCTGCACAAACAGGGCGTCGACCCCAAGGACCTGCAGGGCAAGGCGGTGGCGCTGATCTTTGCCAAAAACTCCACCCGCACCCGCACCAGTTTAGAGGTGGGTATCTACCAGATGGGCGGCCTGGGCACCTACCTGAGCGCCAACGACCTGCAGACCGCCCGCGGCGAGCCTGTGCAGGACACCGCCCGCGCCCTGGGCCGGTACTATGATGCCATCGTCTGCCGCACCTACAAGCAGACCACGCTGGACACCATGGCTCAGTACAGCGGCGTGCCGGTGATCTCCGGCATGACGGATTACGCCCACCCGCTGCAAGTCTTGACCGACCTGATGACCGTGCGGGAACGCAAGGGCAGGCTGGCCGGGCTGCGCGCCGGGTTCATCGGTGATGGCTACAACATGGCCAACAGCATGATCGTGGGCTGCCTGGCCGTGGGCATGACGGTGACGGTGGCCTGCCCGCCCCACTACCGCCCCGCCGCCGATGTGCTGATGCTGGCGAAAACCTACGGTGATAAGTTCAAGCTGGTCACTGACCCGGACGAAGCCGCCCGCGATGCCGATGTGCTGTTCACCGATGTGTGGGTCAGTATGGGCATGGAGCGCGAGGTGGAGCAGCGCCGCCGGGATTTCCACGGGTTTACGCTGGATGCCGCCCGCATGGCGCTGGCCAAGCCGGACTGCATGATCCAGCATCCGCTGCCCGCCCATCGCGGCGAGGAGATCACCGCCGAAGTTCTGGAAGCCCACGCCAACGAAATTTTCGACGAAGCCGAGAACCGCATCTACGTAGAGAAGGCTGTGCTGGCGATTTTACTGGCCGGGAAATAAGCTGATCTTCTTTCTTTGAAAAGAAAGAAGCAAAGAAACTTTCAATAAAAATAAATAAGTTATCAACAAAACGGCCCTGCCAAGTGGAAAACCACTGGCAGGGCCGTTTTATATTTTCCTTATATCTTCTTTACGGCGAGCCAAATTAAAGTTTCTTTGGTAACTTTCTTTTCCTAAGGCAATACCGCATAATTCTAAGTGCCGATACGGCGAGCGAGGTGCGGCAG
>ERZ1034842.680-NODE-680-length-11835-cov-206.841002_pt1 | contig 11835 bp, 21 predicted proteins | sample MGYA00520634_ERZ1034842 | MGnify/ENA primary metagenome ERZ1034842 (study PRJEB33766, sample SAMN09781734) | gut metagenome | biome: gut microbiome | host: Homo sapiens | place: Madagascar | study: EMG produced TPA metagenomics assembly of the PRJNA485056 data... | reverse complement strand
GCGAAATATCAAGACTTGATAGACGCGGAGCAACAAACAAATAACAAACAAACAACAAACAAACAACACACAAATAACAAACAAACAACAAACTCTTTATATAACAAGAATGAAAAGAATGAAAAGAATGAAAAGAATGAAGAGAATATACATAAGAGAGAGACCATTAAAGAAACTACGGATATGTTTATAAGTGCTCCCTCGCTTGACGAAATCAAGCGGTATATCTCAGAAAATTCTTTGAAAACGAATGCACAAGACTTTTACGATTATTACGAGGGTAACGGTTGGACGGTTGCACGAGCACCAATGAAGAATTGGAAAGCGATGTGCCGTAAATGGAGCAGGTCGCAAATAACCCGAAAGGCAAAATCGGGAGAAATATCAAGACCGCCGACTTATGACCTCGAAGCAATCAAAAAAAGAGCTCGTGAAAATACCAGTCTAATAGACGACATCTTAAAACCACGGTATTAGATATGCACAAGTACAAAGCAAAGAAAACTGAATATGACGGCATTATGTTTGACAGCAAAAAAGAAGCTCAACGATACGCCGAATTGAAAATCCTTGAAAGGGCGGGCGTTATTAAGAACTTGCAAAGGCAAGTTGCATATACGCTTATTCCGGCACAGAGGATTGACGGCAAGGTTGCCGAGCGCGCCTGCACTTATAAAGCAGACTTCACCTATGAGCAATGCGGGGCAACAATCGTTGAGGACACAAAAGGTTTTAAAACGCCCGAATACATAATCAAGCGTAAGCTAATGCTTTATATTTACGGAATACGAATAAAGGAGAGCTAAAAATGAAAGATTTATCTTGAAAAAATCATTAAAACAAAATGGCTTAATATTCTCAACGAAAAAGAAAAGGAGTTAAAAAATGAATTGCCCGACATACAAAGACAAGATAACACAAGCGATAAACAAACTGTGTTGTGAAGCAATGAAAGTCAACCTTAACACGAATATTGGCAAAGAAGTGTTCGTTACACTCTCGCCGCACACAAATTGTGTTTGTATAACAATTCACCCGAAAGGGTGGAATGTAGACGAGGAAGATTACAAAATAATTACTTTGTCATATATTGACTATGACGAAAACCAAAAAGGCGGCGACTTCACCATTGAGGAACGCGGCAAGATGGCCGATAAATTCGTCAAAGAAGTTGACAAAGCAATCAAAAAAATAAACGCATAAAAACGATGTGCTGCTCTGCCGATACCAACACGGCATAGGGTGTAATCGGAATACGATTTTATGACGAGGGTTGTAGTAGGCTACTTGCCACCGTCACTTGACATCGGCAGGCAGACATCGGGCACAAAAGGAGTAAAATGACATACGGATTTGGATATAAAGGGAGCAAATCGCAAATTGCAGATAAGATTATAAATTTTCTGCCACAAGCAAACACATTGTACGACCTCTTCGGTGGGGGCGGAGCTATAACGCACTGTGCCGCTCTATCAAGCAAATATGATAGGGTGGTATACAATGACAGCGGCGACTGTGCAAAACTCTTTGAGTGGGCAGTGGACGGCATATACAAGCACACCGACCCGATGCGTTTTATAACAAGAGAAATGTTTTTCGCCGAAAAGGACACAAACCCGTTTGTCAAGTATGAGTGGAGCTTCGGCAACAACGGCAAGGATTATCTGTACGGCAAAAACATTGAGCAGTACAAGCATTGTCTACATAACGCTGTTGTGTATAGCGATATGGAAGGGCTTAATCAATTGCTCAGCATTGATGTTCCTGTGTTTGATGATGTGAAAGGACTTAAAGAGCGGCGGCTCAAATACCGTCGCCTCTTCGAGGGCAGAGGAAGAACTTATCAGCAACTCCAACACCTCCAACACCTCGAACGCCTCCAACGCCTCGAACGCCTCCAACACCTCCAACACCTCGAACGCCTCGAAATACATAACAAGAGTTATTCAAGCTTCACTATTACGGAAGGTGTGATATATTGCGACATTCCTTATATTAACACACAAGCGGGTTGTTACGCAGGCTTTAATCACGAAGCTTTTTATAATTGGGCAGAAAATCAAAAAGTGCCTGTTTACATAAGTGAATACAATATGCCTTCAGATAGATTTGAATGCGTATGGAGTACGCCTAAGAGGCAACTTAGCACAAGCAAAGGTACGGGCAAATTAGTAAACGAATGTATATTCGTCCCAAAAAAGCAAATAAAGAAAGGAATAATAAAAAATGGATGCAAAAAAATGTGACAGGTGCGGTTGTTATTATGACGATGACAACAAGAATACAAATTTGTTAAGGGAATCAGAAAAAATCAGAAAACACGCTGTAACGCCCTATGGCGTAGGCATATGTGCCCGAGGCGTAAATTTAAAGGAATATTTCCAATCCTTTGATTTGTGCTCTTATTGTATAGCCGACTTTATCAAATGGTTTGAGGAGGGCGAAAAATGAAAACAAGAAAAGTTAAGAAAGAGAGCATCGTAGAACTTGCGCGATTAAAACGCAAATTTGCTAAATATGGAGACACCGACATTCTTAGTGCTATGACAGCTCAATGCAGGCAGGTATCACAGGAAGCTTACGGCAAGGAAGCTAATTGGTGTACGATTAGCGACTTTATGGGTGCGTTGTGTGGAATCCGCCCGCTAAAAAATTGCACAAACGATGAAATCTTTGAAATTCTTAAATTAGTCGGAATTGAGGTTGTGTGATTATGAGTTTAACACTCGGCAGCTTGTTTGACGGTATAGGCGGTTTCCCACTTGCGGGTGCTCTTGCAGGCATTAAAACCTTATGGTCGGCAGAAATTGAACCGTCCTGCATTGCGGTTACGCGAAATCATTTCCCCGATGTTGAACACTTGGGAAGCGTTACCGATATTGACGGCTCAAAAATCCCGCCCGTTGATATAATCACATTCGGTTCACCTTGTCAAGATTTAAGCGTTGCGGGAAAACAAGCGGGGCTTGACGGCGAGCGCAGCGGATTGTTCAACGAAGCAATCCGAATAATATACGAAATGAGGGAAGCAACAAATGGAAAATATCCAACTTTCGCTGTTTGGGAAAATGTGCCCGGCGCATTCAATAGCAATAAAGGACACGATTTTTTACAGGTGCTCCGGCAAATCACAAAGACCGATATTTCAATGCCTGAATGTGGAAAATGGGCAAAAAGCGGAATGGTTCAATGCGGGGGGGGTACAAATCGCTTGGAGACAGCTCGACGCTCAATATTGGGGAGTGCCCCAAAGAAGAAAACGCATCTTCCTTGTCGCAGATTTTGGAGGCTTTCGTGCCGACAAAATATTATTTAAGCCCGAAAGCTTGCCTTGGAATTTTAAGAAGAGCGGAACGCCGAGGGAAAGAGCTTCCGCCAATGCTGAAACAAGCACTTCAATCCGTTGTTATGACGCAAGGGGAAACGGAGACGGGCAGATAAGTCCTACCATAACAGGCGACCACGAAAACCGTATCACTGATTACACAAGCGTTGTGGTGCAATCAAGCAATGAAGGTATGTTCTATACTTATGACACAACACAAGTAACTTCACCGACAAACGCATCAAATCCAAAAGCAAATAGCCCTTGTTGCACACTTGCAAAGTCCGCAAGACCGCCTTTGTTATGTTGTAAAGGCTTTCCTCTTGGCTTTAAATCCGAGAGCACAAAACTATACGATGAAGTTTCAACAACGCTTTGCAACGGAACACGCCCGGGTTACTGTAACGGCGTGTTGTGCATACAAGGCAAGGCAATCGGCAGAGCTGATAAAAACGCACCGAACGGAAGCGGCATAAACAAGGATAAGTCATTCACGCTTAATACGGTTGATAAACACGCTGTTGTTTATGCTATTGACAGAGCGGGCTTCAATCAAGGCATAAACGCTCGGTATGATTTTGAAATCACTGACAACGGGATAAATTCAACGCTTGTTGCTAAGGGGCCGTCCGCGGTAGCATATGAAATCAAAAAGTGGATTGTGCGCCGCTTAACTCCCCTTGAATGCGAACGCTTGCAAGGATTTCCCGACCGTTGGACTGAAACGCCAAAAATTAAAAGCTTATCCGACAATGAATATGCATTTTGGCTTGGGGTTTATGAGCGTGATAAACAAATTCGCGGCAAAAAATACAAAACGCCTACCAAAGAACAGTTAATCAAGTGGTATAACAAGCTTGATTGTGACGGAAACAGATATAAAATGCTCGGTGATAGCGTAGCTATACCGTGTGTGTTTTATATACTCAACAACATAGCAGAATTACAAGAAAGGTAAAAAATGAAAAGCATTTATGAAATCAGTCAATTTACTAAAGACCGAGACGAGGCTTTGTTGAGCTTAGACAAAGAGAAAATACTTGCATTTTACGCAAAGTACGGGTTGCCATACGCAAAGATAGATAAAGTCTTTTGGGCAACGGTTTACAAATGTATATATCACATCGAAGCAAGTACAAAAAAACAAAAAGCAGAAGCCAAACATTGGCTTTTGCAAAACGGCTTTACAACTGAAATATAGAAAGGAAAAATCAAAATGAAATTGAAATATAAAGTAATGGGCGAAAGCGAACAAATCATTGAAAATGTTAAAAGCATAACCATTGATGAATGTTGTCTTTTTGTTGATGGAGAGCAAAAAGGCAGAAGATCTGCATTAGAATACATTGAGGTGGAACAATGACAACACAAGAGGTAAAAAACAACTTTATTCAGGATTTAGCCGAAAACGCTTATATAAATATGTGTTCGGCAGAAGAAATGAACATCGTCATAGAAGCACTTGAAAAGCAAATACCGTGCAAACTTGCGCCAAAATCAAGTAAAAAAGCTGAATTGCCCGTTTGCGGTAATTGCAACAATATTATGGATGTAATGCAAGGTGAATTGAACTACTGCCCTGAATGTGGACAGAAAATAGATTGGAGTGAGGCAAAGGAATGAAACGCAAAATAATTGAATGTGATATATGCCATAGAGAAATCACGAAAGCAATCAACAAAATAGATAAAGAAATCGATGAATTAAATAAAAAGATTGAGGAGTTAAAACAACCGAAAAAAGCCGTTAAACATCAGTTTTTCGACTTTACAGAGGTGGAACTTCACCGCGTAACGAGCGACCAATTTATAGTTTCCGCGGATGTTTACATTTCCCCTGAGTTGCACAGGATTTTTAAACAAGCTTTTTTCTATATAAACGGTAACGAGTTTTACATCGGAAAATGCGAGGTAATCAAAGGTCGTATAAAAGCAAAGGTGATATCTTCTTCGAGCTATGACCTCGAAGAAGCACAAAAAATCGCCAAAGACCTACTGAGCAATGATATATACGGAAATATAAAAGCGTAAAAAAGTGAGCTGAAACACTATAAAACAGAGAAAGAAGATTTTTTATGAAAAAGAATATTAAGAAAATTTTGTTAGTTGTATTAGTTATAGCAATGGTAGGTGTAATCTTTACGGGTTGCAGTATCAGAAGCGTAAAATCAACCGCACGGAAAACAAGTCAAGATACCCAAAAGGCAATATCAGCAGGTGCTAACATCATTGAGAATCAGCCTGCACCAACAGATTTAGATTATTCGCTTGAACGATACAATATTATCCGCAGAGCGTATTGGGTAAATGGACAAAGAGAAAAAGCAAACAGTTTACAATGCGAAGTTGAAAAGCCACTCGGATATATTGTTTTGTTTAGTGAAGCAGGTGCAGTTGTTGGCAATTTCATTGTTGACGGCAAGGTTAGTAGCCTTAATAGTTACTTGTTTCCTGCACAAACTGATTATGATTGGTCGGGTGATACCGTCGGAAGTGGTGACGGTACTTGGGCAAGTGCAAGCTCTTCAAGTAGCATTTACACCGTTGAAAACCCAGGAATAGACGGTGCATACGGTCAAAATGTTACAGGTATATTTTTCTTTACTACTGACGGCAAGTATATTGAATGGACAGGTGATTTCTTATACAGCGACATTCCGTTTGAAGTGGATAAACCTGTATTGAACTATAAGGAGGGCAAATAATGAAAAAAGTATTTGCAATAATCGGTGTTGTATTTTGTGCAGTCATTATTATTGGCACACCGTTATTTTTCTCGGCTACACCAACAGGCAAGGCACTATGGAATAATTGGTTTTATAATGTGCAAAAAGCAGACGATGACACAAATTATAAAACACGCAAAAAGGTTGAGGACACTTGCAGAGCAATGATGTCAAGCTATGAAACCGACAAACTAACCTATGAGCAATATATTAACAGCGATAACGACGAAAAGAAATCGTGGGCGGAGCAAGCAAAAATGAGAGCAAACAAAACCGCTTCAACATATAACAATTATATTCTCGAAAATTCATTTGTATGGGAAGGCAATATACCGAGCGACATCAATTATAAGCTTGAATATATTGAGTAAATGCAATTACAGTTAAAACAGAAACAGTGGACACCCATTTTGAAAGTTGGAAGATGATTAAATTTACAGTACCGCTCACACCTGTGAGCAAAAAGAACAATCAGCAGATTGCGATTAACAAAGCCACAGGGCGACCTTTTGTTGTTCCCTCTAAGAAATATAAGGAATACGAGAAAAACGCTTTGTGGTTCATCCCACGCAAGCAGAAACCTATAAACGAGCCTGTTAATGTAAAGTGCTTATTTTATATGCCGACTCACAGACGGTGCGACCTTACTAATATGCTTGAAGCTATTGATGATGTAATGGTAGCAGTCGGACTGCTTGCAGACGATAATTATAAAATTATCGAGAGCCACGATGGTTCAAGGGTTTTATATGACAAAGAAAATCCGAGAACAGAGGTGTATATAGAGCGGAGCAAATAGCTTTTACAACGCAAATGAATGTAAATAATGAACAAAAGTAATATATCTAAAAAGTAAGGAGCAAAAAACAAATGAATATTATGTTAGACGAAACGGCTTTAATGCCGAAAAGAGGACACATAACAGACGCAGGACTTGACTTGTTATCGCCGATTGATACGGTTGTGCCTGCAAAGGGCAGTATCAGTATTGACACAGGCGTACACATTGAATTACTACCAAACACGGCAGGCTTCCTTAAATCAAAAAGCGGATTGAATGTAAAGTACAGCATTACAAGCGAGGGCGTTATTGATGCAGGCTACACAGGCAGTATCGTTGTTAAGCTATACAATCACTCCAATATGGATTATGCCATTAAGCGCGGCGACAAAATCACTCAGCTTGTTATTATGCAGATAAGTATTCCGAACATTTGCTTAATGCAGAAATTCGAGGAAACAGAACGCGGCAACGGCGGTTTCGGCAGCACAGGCAGGTAAACAATATGATAGTGAGGAACGGAGAAGTTTATCAAAACATTTTTAAATGCCCGATATGTGGCAACACCTTTATGTGTAATGACCGCACGAATTGGGCATACAAAGCAGGCGAATATACCAACAATCAACAGTTGTTATGTTCGTGGCACTGCCTGCGCGAACACGAAAAGAACAAAGAAAAACATCGTAAATATCAATGCCCTACAAGGCGTAGAAAAGTGAGGTAAAAATGGAAGAAGTAAAAGAAATGAAATATAAAATCCCACAGGAATTTGCTGCGCGTGAGGTGTTGGCGGGCGGTTCTTACAACGGATATGAATACCGCATAATCTCATATTTCACGCATCCGTGTGCATATGTGAAATTACACGAAAACGAAATCGTAAACGATGCAGATATAGACTGCCACGGCGGCATAACATACGATTCGGACGGCTTAATTATCGATGCGGATATGCGGACGGAGCAAGGCCGTTGGATAGGTTGGGATTACGCCCACGCGTATGACTATTACGCCGATTTGCCACAAAAAGGCGGCAAGCAATGGACTACCGCCGAGATATTATTAGAAGTCAAAAAAGTTATAAATCAACTTAAAGAGGTGGTGCGTTAATGCCGTCATATTCGCAGAGCCTGCGCCGTCAATATATGGCGGAAACAGTCGGCAAGTACAAGGACTTGCTCGGGTGGAGTATCATATCGGCAAGCGACAAAGACGATGAAGCGTTTGAAAAGCGCATTGTGGAATATTTCGAGTTTTGCGAGGAAAAGGAGCTACGCCCAACGAGAGAGGGTTTCTGCGCCGCTTGCGGCATAGGCAAGCCGATATATGATGCTTGGCAACGCGGCGAAATGGGCATATCCGAACGCCGCAAGCAATCTATGGCAAGGCTAGAAGGAGTACTGCTCGCACTTCTCACCGAGTGGTCGCTCAACGGCAATGTAAATCCGGCTATTGCAATATTCAACTTGAAAAACAACTACGGCTTCAAGGATGAGATAGAGCACGCCATAAAACCCGCGCAAACGCTGCTTGAAAAAGCCAAATCAAATGACGAAATAACAAAGCTGCTTGAAGCTGATGCAGGAGTGACGGAAATTGAAGTACAACCGAACGAATGAGTACATAGCCGACAACCTATTGACGAGCAAGCAAGCCGCCGTGTATAAGGCTATAAGCAACGGTGAAACGCTCAAAGAAGCGGCAGACAAGCTTGGCGTTGATAAGTCAAGCGTTTACCGCACTTGGCGGCGTGCCTGCCGTGAAATAGCCAAATACAAGAGATTTGCGGACTTTGTTAAAAGCGAAAAGTAAAAGAAAAAAGGCAGGGAGCAATCCTTGCCTTTTTTAATCTTTGTCTGTTCCTTTTAAATATTCATCAATCCATATCACCTTACCGCTTTTGTATTTGCGGAAGTGACCGCGAACGCTGAAAACGCCCTCGGGGGAACGGTGAGCGTGTGAGGACACGGCGTAAATCTTGTTGTCATATTCTCTCACGAAGTAATGCTTGTCGCCGTCCTCTGTTCTTGCTCTCGGGGTTATGGATGAGCCGTCAACAAGGTTGCCGTATATAAGCAATGCGTTGTAAGCAATGTAAGTATTGGCAACAACCTGAATAACCTTGCAAGCATCATCATATGGCAGGCTTTCATCGTTAACCATCAAATCAAAATATATTCCATAATCATTATCAAAGTCATCCGGCTTTGGCACAATATGACAATTAGCGATTTGCTTTTTATTTCGCTTAATGCGAAGCCGCAACAAATCGCGCTTGAAATCGAAATAACCGACAATATTAGAATCGGTAAAAACAACTTCCGCCCGCTGAAAATAATACTTGTTGTATGGTGCAATCGCCTTGACAAGTTCGCGGTTTTCTTCTTGCCAATTCATAAGCTTGTCATAAGAGGTAGCATCTATATGAATTATATCCATTATTTCAGTCTCCAATCAGCGGTTTTTGCGTGCTTTGTTCTTATGATATCACACCTTGCCAACAACAACAAGCGTTTTTCAAAAAAAGCGAAAAATCGCGTACTTACATTTTTTGGATCTTTCGGACGGTGCGGGAAAAAAGCAAAGCACAGGGTGCACACCCGGTGACACCGAAACCGTGGCGATATTGTGAGCACCCTGCAAGGGCACACAGCACCACAGACTAACGGCAGAAAAGCACACAGTAAGCCACAGGACAGCACACAACAAGCTTTTAAAACAAAAGAATATAAGTTTATACCTAAAAATAAAAACGGCTCACAGGCGATTACAGAGGGCTGAAAAAAAGCAAGAGAAAAAAGGGCAAAAAAATAACCCGCTAACATTAGTTAGCGGGAATTTTCTACTCTTTCCATTTCTTCGCGCAGCAAAGTTAAAAGAAGCTGTCTTTTGTTCGGCACAGAATCAAAAAAATCTATGATATCCGCATCGGTGCGTGTGTTGAATTCAAGCGAATATTTTTTTAAATATTTTCTTGCATACCGCGCCTGCGGTGTGCTTTTTTTCTTCTCCATTCGTTCCCCTCCTTCCCTGCGGTGAATTAAGCCATGCATAATGGCAAGCCGTGTTGATTTCTTCAGGCGACAAGTAACAAGCTTGAAAGCGTTGCGGAACGCTTGAAGCAGGTGCAAAGAACAAGCCATCACCCTTGCCGGTGAGCTTCTCAGCTCCTACCATATCAAGTATTACGCGGCTGTCAGAGTTTGAAGAAGTTTTGAAGGCAATGCGCGTTGGTATATTTGCTTTTATCGCTCCCGTTATGATTTTTGCGCTTGGGTATTGCGTGGCAACAATTAAGTGAATGCCCGCTGCCCTGCCTTTGGCTGCAAGCCTTGAAATAAGCGTTTCAACCTCTTTTTTGCTCGCTTGAATAAGGTCGGCAAGCTCATCAATAGCGATGACAAGGCGAGAAAAGAGACCCGGCGCAAGGTCAAGCCCTGCTGCGCCTCTCTGCCTTAATATGGTATAGCGGCGTTCCATTTCATCAACTGCCCAGTGCAGCGCATTCAATGCTTCTTCGGGTGTTGTTGCAATCGGCCCCGCAAGGTGCGGAATGCATGCATATTTTGACAATTCTACTTGCTTTGGGTCAATAAGCAGGAATTGCACATCCGCGGGCTGCTCGTATTGTAAAATTGATACTAAAATATCATTTAAGCAAACGCTTTTGCCGCTGCCGGTTTGACCTGCAATGAGCAAGTGCGGAGCGTCGGCGAGTTCAATAACAAGTTGGTGCCCGTTGCTGTCAATGCCGAGGACGGCGGGAAGCTTCATGCGCTGGTATTCACGAATTAAGAATTGACGCATGCGCACCGTTTGCCGCTGCGCTCTCGGTATTTCAACGGTTAAACCGTTGTCAAGATAACAGCGGCAGCCGTTGCGGTTCAAGTAAGCATTTAAACTTTTTTCAATTCTATTCAATAGAGAGGGCACTCTATAAGCAGAAGCAAAATCAAGGTCAAAATGCACGCGCACGAGCTGCGGCGCGGTGGTGTATATTGCTTCTGTTGCTTGTAAGCCTGCAAAGGCTACTGCCTGCACGGCGGTGTTCGCGAGCTGCTCAACCTCTGCATCGTCGCAAGGATCGTCAGCTGCGAAACACTCCACCGGGGCGAAATAATACAAATTATTCGTAGTCATTTTTAAACTTCTTTCCATAAGGTAAAACAATATATAAAATTGTCTTTTCTTCATGCATAGCTATGTTTTCTAATTCCTCTATCTCGTCATACGATGATAATCCGTCTATATAGTCATCTTCCGAAGGTGTTAACTCGTATATATTTGTTATGAATTCGTCTATTTTTGGCAATTCATAATTGAAATTATTATCGCTTAACAATGTTACATATTCCATACTTGGCGCATATGGTATGTTGTCTACTGCTTCTCTTCTTGAATTCCATTGATAAATATATACTTCTTGTATATTTTTCATGTCATACATTTTGATAAATTCTTTAACTTTCATTTTTATTTTTCCTTTCTGCGTATTTTCTTTGATTTTTTTATTTTTTGACGGCGTAGGTGCCGTTTTCGGGGGAGCTTTTCGCTCCCCGCTTGTTAATGATATGAATAAATGATTGAATAAAGACGGTGCCAAGCTTGATATAATGCCCTTGCTTGCGTGTCGAGCCATTCTTCGCGCGCGTTGGGCTTCCTTTCGCCGTTCTTCGTTCTCTTGAGCATTGCTTTTTCTCGATCGCCCCGGCTTTTATTGTCGGGGTCTTTTTTTGTTTATTGCTCGGGCTTGATCGTTCGAGCTTTTGCTTTCGGTTTCCTTAATCAATTTATTAAGTATACCGATAGCTTCGTCTACTTTGCCCGCCTTTAGCAATGCTTCAAGGCTGAGGACAAAGCCGAAAGAGTCAATCTTGCTCAAGTCGTCCATCTTTTCTCCTTTCTGGCACTTGCCACCGTATTAGCTAAGGCTTTAACCTCTTAACTTGTATATATTATAACATATACAGGGGTATATTGTCAACAACTATTTTTAATAAT
>ERZ1034842.676-NODE-676-length-11902-cov-7.640078_pt1 | contig 11902 bp, 14 predicted proteins | sample MGYA00520634_ERZ1034842 | MGnify/ENA primary metagenome ERZ1034842 (study PRJEB33766, sample SAMN09781734) | gut metagenome | biome: gut microbiome | host: Homo sapiens | place: Madagascar | study: EMG produced TPA metagenomics assembly of the PRJNA485056 data set... | reverse complement strand
GCCTGTCCTTCCTCGAGTTCAACTACATGATCATGCAGAGCTACGACTTCTACCATCTGTTCCAGAATTACGGCTGCAACATGGAGTTCGGTGGCGATGACCAGTGGAGCAATATGCTGGGCGGCACCGAGCTGATCCGCCGCAAGCTGGGTAAGGATGCCTACGCGATGACCATCACGCTGCTGACCGATTCTCAGGGCAAGAAGATGGGCAAAACTGCGGGCAACGCCGTCTGGCTTGACCCCAACAAGACCAGCCCCTTCGAGTTCTACCAGTACTGGCGCAATGTCGGCGACGCGGATGTCCTTAAGTGCATCCGTATGCTGACCTTCCTGCCGCTGGAGCAGATCGACGAGATGGATCACTGGGAGGGTGAGCAGCTGAACAAGGCCAAGGAGATTCTGGCCTACGAGCTGACCAAGATGGTCCACGGCGAGGAGGAAGCCGAGAAGGCGCAGGCTACCGCCCGCGGCCTCTTCAGCGGTGCTGCCGATCATGAGCACATGCCCAGCACGGCGCTGGATGCAGCGCTTGTCAAGGACGGCGCTGTCGGTCTGCTGGCTGCCATGGTAGCTGCCGGTCTGTGCGGCTCCAACCGCGAGGCCCGCCAGTTGGTTCAGCAGGGCGGCGTCCTCGTCGACGGCGAGAAAGTCACCGACCCGAAGGCCGTTCTTACCGTTGACGCGCTGAACAAGGGCGTTGTCATCAAGAAGGGCAAGAAGGTTTACCACAAGGTTACGCTGTAAAGCAAAGTTGCTTCACAGTCAATTTCACCACACACTATAAGCAAACAAGCCCCCTGTCCGCACGGCAAATGTTGTTGGACAGGGGGCTTTTGGTGTAGTATAATGGAACAAATCGGAAGTTGTGGAGGTAGAAAAACATGTATAGAATATATAGTGCACTTATCGAAATTGTTGCGGCAGCTGTTTTTATAATTCCTATTTGGTGCATATATAACAAGTTATGTTTTCATAGCTGGAAACGAACTATTATTTATATGGTATTGGGGTTTTATTTTACTGCAGTCTTAGCACTTGTAGGCTTTCCTAATATAGCATCTCTGGAAATTGATTTTGCAGTGAATGTTATCCCATTTTTGGATATGGTTTCAGATTTCACCAATGCTTGTTTGAATATACTTTTATTTGTTCCATTTGGTTTCTTTTTGCCGATATTGTGGGATAAATTTAGAAACATTAAAAATATTGCCTTAGTGGGATTTATAGCTACAAGTTTAATTGAAATATCACAGATTTTTACTTTTAGAACGAGTGATATAAACGATATTATTACAAATACTGTTGGTACTATAATTGGATATTTTATTGTACATAGGATAACTGATAATTTTACGAAGCGAATCTTTTCAAATTCAAAAATGGGTGACTTTTACATGATATGTGTATCTGTAGCACTTATTATGTTCTTCCTTCAACCATTTATTTCATCATTGTTATGGGAAATGGTGCTGTAACTTTCAGTTTTTGAAACTGAGAAATCTGAATTTGTGGAGTGAAGCATATATGGCAAAACATGAGTTTGGAATTATGATGGATGCACCTCAACCGGGTAAAAGGTACGATGAGTATGAACCATGGAAATATGATTGCATTTCTGTTGATGATGACTATGTAGAAGGCATTGCAGAAAAGCTTGGTTTCATTGATTTCTATTGGCATACGCTTTCTATCAAAGAAAAGGGGCTTGCATACTGTGGTGTTTCACTTGTTCCGCCCAGTTCTCTAAAAGCGTTATTGATGTCATTGATGATATTCCTAAACTATATGGACTAAAGGGACTGTTAGAAAAGGCATTAGGCCAAAACAAATGGGTTATTCATTATGGACTCTAATGGAGCGGCAAATTCCAGTTTGTATGATTGGGCATCGAGAATGCCGCCCTCTATACATTTCGGGATATAAACAGTAAAAGGTGCAGCACTTCAAACGGGCTGCACCTCTTTGTATGCTTATTTTCTCAGCACTGCCGCATCAAACGGACGTAAAACTCCACGGCACGACCGACGGTCTCGACGCGGATACGCTCGTTGTTGCCGTGCAGGGTACCGCGCTCCTCGGCGGTCAGATCCATGGCGGAGAAGCGGTACACATGGTCGCTGATACGGCCATAGTGGCGGCTGTCGGAGCACTGCACCATCAAATAGGGCGAGACAAGACAGCCCTTCCAGGTGCCTGCCACAGCGCTGGCGACCTTGTCCCAGGCAGGGCAGTTCGTCTCGCTGATACGGCTCGGGTTCATGCCTTCCAGCTTCGTGATCTCGACTGCCGGGTCGTTGATGGTCTCTTTCAGGTAGGCAAGAGCACTGTCCATCGTGTCCTCGGGGTTCAGGCGCAGGTTGCTGATGAGCGTTGCCTCGGGCGGGATGACGTTGCGGCCCGCACTGCCCTTGGCCTGGGTAAAGGCCACCGTCGTGCGCATCAGGGCGTTCAGCTCGCCGCCGCTCTTACGGCAGATGGAATCCAGCACGCCGCCGAACAGCCAGAGGTTGGCAAAGATCATGCGATAGGTAAAGCTGGAATAGCGGCCCAGTGTGTCAAACATCTCCGCAACCGGCTTGGTCACATGTGCCTTGAAGGGATGGCTTTCGATCTTGGTACAGGCCTCACTCAGCGCCACCAGCGGGCTGTTGGGCTTGGGCGCGCTGGCGTGGCCGCCGCCGGACTTGACCTTGTACTCCACATTCAGCATACCTTTTTCCGCAATGCCGATCAGTCCGCAGGGCTGCTTGACGCCGGGGAACACATCCTCGACGACCGCGCCGCCCTCATCCACAACCAGTGCCGGGGTAATGTGGTTGGCTTCAAACCAATCTACAATGTGTACCGCGCCCAGGCCGTTGACTTCCTCGCCGCCGCTGAATGCAAAGTAGATATCCTGCGCGGGGGTGTAGCCTTCGCCAATCAGTTTGTCAGCAGCGGTCAACACGCCGTTAAAAGTAACTTTCGTGTCCAGCGCACCGCGGCCCCAGAGCACGCCATCTTCCAGCACGCCCTCAAACGGCGGCTTCTTCCAGCCTGCCTCGTCAACGTCGACGACGTCATAGTGAGCCATCAATACGGTCGGCTCGGTGTGCTCCTTGCCGGACCAGGTGAACAGCAGGCCACGGTCCTCAAGGCGCTCAAACTTGCAGGTCTTGAAAACGTTGGGGTAGAGTGTCGGCAGGGTATTGATGAGCTTTTCAAACTCGGCATCGTCTTCCAGCGCGTGGTTCGTGTTGGAGACGGTACGGCAGCGGATGAGGGTGCGCAGATTTTCCACGGCCTTGTCACGGTCGATGGTTTCCTCACCCTCGGGCACAGCGGGGGCAGCGCCCGGCGTAAAGCGGGCCGTGCGCACCAGCACCACGGCGGCCAGCACGACGACAACCGCCAGAATCAACCATAAAACGATCATTTTGTATTTCTCCTTATGGGCTTAGACAAGGCCCTTTTTGTACAGGATACGCGCCACTACCAGGCTGAAAATGACACCGACCGGCACCATGATACCTACCGTGGACGCATTGAGCGCGGGTACAAAGATGAACAGCACCAGCATCAGCAGCAGTGGGGCCAGCGCCAGGCGGAAGTTTTTGGAGACAAACACCACCGCCAGACCGCCGAACAGTGCGGGTAAAATCTGCGAGAACGCCGGGGCTAGGATGGGGGAGGAGAGCAGCGGTGTCAGCGGGATGATGAGCACCACGCCCACTAAAATAATCAGCGTCGTCACGATGCTTGACACGGCAATGGCGATGGTAGAAATGACCTCACCTTCCTCACTGTTGGACTTGACGCCCGCCCGCTCCATGGCGTCAAGGGCGCAGGGGAGTTTCAGGTTGGAGATGTTACCGGTGACGAAGGACAGGTAGCTGCCGCCCGCGCCGAGCATCGGCACATAGGTAAAAATTTCCACAATGCCGACGGCCCAGTACATAGGTCCGATGGCGATAAAGCCCTTAATGAACGCGGGCCAGTTGACCTGTGCGTGGAAGATGAGCGACACTGCGATCGGGTATGCCACAATCAGCACCAAAAGCGTCAGGCCCCAAATGCGGCCCCAGCGGTGCACACTGTCGACATAGGTTTCTTTCTGTTCCAGAACTGTCTTTTCCATGAGTACCGCTCCTTTCAGCTCAGCCAGTTTGTCAGCGGGATGGACACTGCCATGCCGCACAGCATACTGATGGGCAGCGCATAATCCTGTATCCAGCGCTTTTTCGTGCGCATGGCCGCCACGCCGCAAATAACCATCACGACCGCCGACGTCAGCATGACGAGCACCGGGATAAGACCCGAGAAATCGCCGTGGGTCACATTCATCACGTCGCTGAACACATAGCCGAGGAAGGCGCTGATCATACCGAGGAACATGGCATTATTAAAGATATCTGCCCAGCGGTGATCCTTTGCGCCCAGTTTCATCATACCACCCTGGATACGCTTGGTCAGCAGCGGCACCAAGACCAGGCCGACCATGATGCCCACCGTCATAACGGCGGCCACCGTGACATAGTCCGACGCCGTAGGGATGGGGGTATTGGTGTCCAGCCCCAGTTCCGTCAGTGAGGTCCCCGCCGCGACGGTCTCATAGGTCAGGGATCCTACGACCGATAGGCGCAGCCACGGCAGGGCGATACCCAGGCTCTTGCTCAGGGAGATAACGCCCACCAGAATGGCCACTGCTGGTGCTACCGTAAAGACGGCCGCCGCCGAAATGGTCTTGCGTATGGTTTCCTGCGGCAGACCGATTTCCCTTGCGCGGTTGACCGCACGCCACAGAAAGAACGCCGACTGTGCCAGCACGAACGCCACAATGATGCCGACCAGCACAAACAGGATCGGCGCGTTCACGTTGAAGTCCATAACACCACACCTTTTCTTTTGCTTTATAGCTTTAAAGCGTTTTTTTAACTTTAACACATTGTTCAAAAAATAGCAAGAGAAAAAGTACATTTTACAGCTACAAATGTTTTTGTTCAGTGGATACTTGCCCCCGCGCCTATTTTGGGCTATAATAGGTAAAGTATAGTTCAGGGAGGCGTCCATGCCCAAAGATAAACTCAAAACCATCTATGTCTGCACCCAATGCGGCGAGACCAGCCCCCGCTGGCTGGGGCGCTGCCCCTCCTGCGGGGCGTGGAACACTATGACCGAAGATGTGGTGGCAGAACCCGCCAAGGCATCCGGCGGCAAGGCCGCTGCCGCGCCGCGCGTGACCGGGCAGACAAGCCTGGTGGCACAGAAATTAAAAAACATCAGCACGACCGAGGAAAAAAGCCGCATCGTCACCGGCATCAGCGAGTTGGATCGCGTTCTGGGCGGTGGCATCGTCATCGGCAGTGTGACGCTCATCGGCGGCGAGCCGGGCATCGGCAAGTCAACGATTCTTCTGCAGCTCTGCGGCGAGGTCAGCAAGACCCGCAATGTGCTCTATGTCACCGGCGAGGAATCGGTGCGGCAGATCAAACTGCGTGCTGTGCGCCTGAATGTGCCCGAGGATAATATCTCGCTGGTCGCCGAGAGCGACGTGGACGAGATATGCGGCCTGATCGAATCGATGAAGCCCGACTTGGTCGTCATCGACTCCATCCAGACGATGCGCTGCACCGATATTTCGTCGTCATCCGGCACGGTCAGCCAGGTGAAGGAGAGTTCCGCCCGCTTTTTAAGTGTAGCGAAAACGCTGGAAATCCCCACCTTCATCGTCGGCCATGTCAACAAGGACGGTGCGATTGCAGGCCCCAAGGTCATGGAGCACATCGTTGATACGGTGCTTTACTTTGAGGGTGACAAGACCCTGCCATACCGCGTGCTGCGGGCCGTCAAGAACCGTTACGGCTCCACGAACGAAATCGGTATGTTCGATATGACCGGCCGAGGGCTGGCGCAAATCGAGAATCCCTCCCAGGTCATGCTGGAAGGGCGGCCCTTGGGCATCAGCGGCACCTGCGTGGCCTGCGTGATGGAGGGCACCCGCCCGGTGCTGAGCGAGATACAGGCCCTTGCCACCAAGACGAGTTTTCCCAGCCCGCGGCGCACCGCCAGCGGTTTTGACTATAACCGTATGTACCTGCTGCTAGCCGTGCTGGAAAAGCGCGCCGGGTATGCCTTTTATAACCAAGACGTCTATGTCAACATCATCGGCGGCCTGAAATTGGACGAGACCGCCTGTGACCTGCCGGTCTGCATTGCGCTGGCGTCCAGTCTGCTGGACCTGCCGGTGGGGGAAAAGACCCTTGCTATTGGTGAGGTCGGCCTTGGCGGCGAGGTGCGCAGCGTGACCCACCTGGAAACGCGGCTGCGCGAGGCGCAGCGCGTCGGTTTTGACACAGCCATTGTGCCGAAGCACAACCTGAAAATGATTGACCCTTCGCAATTTCCCGGCTTGAAGCTGGTGGGTGTGTCCTACCTGCGGGAAGCCATCAACGCAATAAAATTAAAGTGAGGAATCGACCCATGCCCGAACAGAATGAACAGAAAAAGCCCCAGGCACCGACTTTCAACCCGAAGGTCAAGGAGACGATTGCGGCCTTCAAAGAGGACAACAGCCCCAAAAATCTGAACAATATTTTAAACGAGCTGGTGCGCTCGCCGCTGCTGGCCCCTGCCGTGTTTGATTTACAGGGCCAGCCTGCGCCCAAGCCCGATGCGGATGGCCGTGTGCAGCTGCCCAAGGATACCAAAATCAGCCTGGTCATGGTCAACAGCCCCGAGGGCAAGCACTACTACTTGGCTTTCAGCGATTGGGACGCCGTACACGAGTGGCAGGCCAAGCAGCCCAAGGCTGCGCAGCAGATTATCCTGCTGCGCTTTGACGACTACGCCAACATGATTGCCAAGAACACCGACGCCTCCGGTCTGGTCGTCAACCCCGGCGACAACAGCCTGCGTCTGGAACGCCCGCTCATTGAGTCCGTCAAGAAGCAGAAGGACGAAGTCGCCAAGAAAATTGTGGAAAAAATGGCCGAGCAGAAGGCCCAGCAGGAAGCGCACCGCATCCATCCCGGCGACAAGGTTACGCTGGTGGAGCCCAGCGTGCTGCCTGATGCCATGATCGACCCGGTCTGCGAGGTGCTGGCCGGTGCGCCCGGCGTTGGTTCTGCCTATCTGCAGGTCATGATTGTCAATGGCGAGGCTCGCAGCTACTTACTGGTTCTGGATGGTCCCAAGGACGACAAGCTGTTCGCCGCCGTGGCGCAGGCTGCCCGCCCATACCTGGCCAGCCGTGAGAAGAAGATGGACTTGAACATTACAACGTCTGTTTCTCCGCTGGGCCAGCAGGGTATGCGCGGCAGTGAGCCATTCTACCGCAAAGGCATCGGACGCGTGATTGAGGAGGACGACGACGAATGAGCGTGAAGCGCCTGCTGGACTGCACGCCCAGTGACCTAGCTGCGTACAGCAAAACCGACCTGCTGGCGGCCATCGCAGGCAGCGAAGGCCGCGTGCTGGCCTGTGAGACCATTGGCCTGACGCCACCGCTGCTGGTGGACGTGACGAACGCCGAGTATGCGGCTTCTTTGAGTGCGGACATTCTGCTTTTGAATATGTTTGATGTGCAGCACCCGGTCATCAATGCACTGCCCAAAGTACCTGAGGAAGAGACTGTGCGGGAGATCAAGCGCCTGACGGGCCGCGTGGTAGGCATCAATCTGGAGCCCTGCGACCCACAAACCGCAAAAAGCAACGATGGTACGCTGTGGAAGATGAGCAGCGGCCGCCTTGCCACCGCGGAAAACGCCAGCCGTGCTGCCGATATGGGCGTTGATCTTATCGTGCTGACCGGCAACCCTGGCAACGGCGTCAGCAACGAATTGATCGTTGAATCGTTAAAAGATATTTCTGCCGCCGTTGGCGACCGCGTGATGCTGGCCGCCGGCAAGATGCACGCATCCGGCATAGCAGGGGAAGGCGGGGAACAGATCATGACGCCCGCCGACGCCGAGGCATTTATGGCCGCTGGTGCGGATATCATTCTGCTGCCCGCACCCGGTACCGTGCCCGGCATCACGCAGAATTACGCGCATGATTTGATTAAAGTGGTACACAGCCACGGCAAATTGGCGCTGACCGCCATCGGCACTTCGCAGGAAGGTGCGGACGTCGCCACAATCCGCCAAATCGCGCTGATGTGCAAGATGGTCGGTGCGGATATCCACCACATCGGTGACACCGGCGTGCCTGGTATGGCCTTGCCGCAAAATATCATGGCGTATTCGATTGCCATTCGCGGTGAGCGCCACACTTACCATAAGATGGCGCAATCCATCAATCGATAAAAAGTCCCACTCATAGGAAGCATTATTTGCTCCTGCGGGTGGGATTTTTTGCTTATTGAAGGTTGCGATAGTATTCCGACTGGCCGTCATACAGCGTCTTTTCCTGCAATCTGTCAATCATATTCAGCTTGACCTTAATGACCGCGATCGCGGCCTCATTTTTCTCGGCGTTCCAATCCTGCTTCAGCAGCAGCAAACCGCGATAGTAGTCTTCTGTGCGTTTCATACACTCGCGCAGCAAGTCAATTTCATCCGGCCTCAGGGAAAGATTGATTTTGCCAACAGTATCCGTTTTCGACTCTTGTTTGGGCTCCTGTGGGACTTCTTGCTTTTTCTTATTGAACAGCGCCATTCGTAACCACACTCATTTCTTTCGGATTAGTTTGACAACGAACACGATAATCGCAATCGGAATCACAATTTGAATAACCAAGGCAATCAACACTGACAGCAGCGAGGTCGTCACGATCAGTGTGCCGATAAGCATACCGCTGATGATGCGCCACACCCACACAAACACCAGCAGAGCAATAATGCCCAGTAGAATTTTTATGATAGTATCCTTGTTCATGAGTTTGCAGCTCCTTTTTATTTAATCATAGCAGATTTTCTGTAAATTGCAAGATTGATTTTTGGCTTTTGGAGATTGGCAGCCCATACCATGCGGTTGAGGTTTTATGGCCGGGCACAGCTAACTGGCTCCACAGGCCCACGGAGAGCTTGTTTTGGCCTCCCTATATTTCGCTAAATTTGCATTTAGCGAAATATTATGTTATGCCTTTTACAGAACGTATAAGCCTCTCCTTTTGGCTTTTTAGGTTGTTTTGTATGAATATTCACGCCTATGCAGAACCGCTACGCATTGTAATATGCACGGCTGTTTGCATTTCTTATAACTCTGTGAAATTGACGTCTCATCCCCAACTGTGCTACAATAAAAAAGCAGAAACGGCATTTCGGCACGTTTCCGCAATTTGAATCTAACTGAGGGCTTGTGTTTTGAGCAGTTATATTGATGTCGTCCACCCGGATCGCCATGCACCGTATCTGGACATCCCCAACGATGTAATTGAATACCTGCACTATCTTGATTTCGTGAAGTTGCGCTCCCCGCGCACTGTCAACGGTTACTATCTCGATCTGCGCGGGTTCTTCCGCTATATGATGCTGCAATGGGATCGCGTGGATGATGCCGCACCCCCCGAGAAAATCGACCTGACCGGCATATCAACCAGGGACATTGCCGGTATCACCAAAAGGGATATTTTTGGCTACCTGGACTACGCCCGCAACGCGGACAACGGCCCCAAGGCCCGCGCCCGCAAATTGAGCGCCTTAAAGGGCTTCTTCCATTATATGTGTACCCAGGTCAACAAACTGACCGCCAATCCCACGGAAAATATCAGCCTGGGCACACCGCAAAAGGCACTGCCCAAGTACCTGACCGAAAACGAAGCCGTTGAATTGTTAAAAAATATACAAAGCGATTTTTATGAGCGGGATTACTGCATCATAACGTTATTTTTAAACTGTGGTATGCGCCTTGCCGAGCTTGTAACCATCGATTTGAGCGATTTTCGCGATGATACGATCCGCATTGTCGGCAAAGGCAACAAAGAGCGACTGGTCTACCTGAACGATGCCTGCTTATTTTCCTTGCAGCGCTATAAAAAAGCCCGCGCTGCCCTGCCGAATCTCGCCGACAAGGATGCCTTGTTCGTCTCCAAGCGCACCGGCAAGCGGCTTTCGGCGCGCCGGGTCGAGCAGATCGTCGCACGTTGCCTGCAAAGTGCAGGTTTGAGCGGGCGCGGATTTTCGCCCCACAAGCTGCGCCACACCGCCGCCACACTTATGTATCAGGGCGGCGTGGATATGCTGGCTTTAAAGGAAATTCTGGGTCACGAAAACGTCTCCACAACGCAGATTTACACCCACATCAACCGCGACCAGCTGCGCCAGGCGGTGGCCTCTTCCCCGCTGGCCGACAAAACGTTTGAAGAACAGCCGTCAGCGCCCGACCTTGGCAGTAACGAAAGCGAGGAAAGTCCCGACGGCACTGAAAACAGCTGACAGCACCAGCGCCGCGCCGAACCGCACGGCCAGCCGCCGCAGCGTGCCAGGCGTTTCCCGCGTGGCGAGGCCGCATACAGCATTAAACAGTTCCCCTGCCAAGCGTGCCGACCAGCCCGCCAGCCACAGGCACAAAAACAGTGCTGCCGTGTCAGTACCGATTGTTACCAATCGGTACTGCACCAGCCCCGCCGCGCCGTTCACCGCTGCCACCGAGGCCGCGCAGTAGCCCAGGAACACGCCGCGCGCCGCAAACAGCAGCGCCAACAGGCCCACGCCCAACACACAGAAGCCGCACAAAAATACTGCGGTCAGCTGTAAAAAGCTCACCGAAAATTCTGTCCCGAAAATTGCTGCGAACGCTGCATTTTCGGGACTTTTTGTGTAATACGCCGCCAGCTGCTGCCCCAGCGCCGAAACATCGCCCCGCCCCAGCCAGATGCCCGGCAGGTAGCCCGCCAGGAACACCGTGCCAAACAGCCACACCGCGCCGCTGTACGCCGTTCCCGCGAGCTCTCGGCGCGGTCGTTCTGCCCGCCGGGGCAACAGCAATGCCGGGCGGTGCAGTGTCGTCTGTGCCGTCCGCATCAGCGGCTTCCCCGCAAGGCCGACAGTGCACCGCCCAACAGGCCGCCCAGCAGCAGGGCCATCGGCAGCATGGCGTTTGCCCCCTGCCAGTCCAGCTCACCGCTGGCTGCCAATGTCGCCGCCATCAGGCAGACTGTATAAAACGCACCACAGCCCAGACCGCAGAGCAGCAGCTTCTGTTTCAGCCTGCCCGCCAGTACCCAGGCCGATACCGCCGCACCGATTGTCGCCGCCATACATGCCATTGGGCGCACCGCCGCCAGCGGCAGACCCGTGTAGGTCAGCAAAAACGCTCCCAGCGCCAGCAGCACCATACACGCCCCCACGCCGCAGCCAAAGGCAAGCAGCACTGCCATCACAGCCGGATTTTTTGCCGCAGTTCTGCCTTGTTTCGGTCTTTGCAAATTTTTTCCACCCATAACAAAACGCCCCCTTGCACAGTCAACACTATGCAAGAGGGCGTTAGTTTTATGTCAGATTACTTCTTGACCGGGGTGGATTTGCTATCCTTGCCGGCATCCAGCTTCTCCACAGAGGAAATTGCAGTGCGGCGGAAACGAATCTTGGTGCGGTCGCTGCCAGTCTCGATGACGATGGTGTCATCCTTATCAGCGATGGCGCAGACGATGCCGACAATGCCGCCAATGGTGGTGACCTTATCGCCGATCTCAATAGAGCTGCGCATGGCGGCGTCCTTCTTGTCCTGGCGCTTCTGCGGCAGGTAGATCAGAACGACCATGAAAACGATAATCAGAATCATCGGCAGGAAGCTGATGAGCATTTCGGCAGTGGTAGCCGTGCCGGTAGCGGCATCCAGGAACTGAATCATAGCAAGTATACTCCTTAAAAATAACGATTTCTTCTATTATATCGAATATGTGCGCATTGTGCAAGCGTTTTGCACGAAAAATCAGATGCGGGTGTCAAGTTTATGCACATAGGTGTCGTGGAACTGCTGGA
>ERZ1034842.675-NODE-675-length-11909-cov-5.781677_pt1 | contig 11909 bp, 12 predicted proteins | sample MGYA00520634_ERZ1034842 | MGnify/ENA primary metagenome ERZ1034842 (study PRJEB33766, sample SAMN09781734) | gut metagenome | biome: gut microbiome | host: Homo sapiens | place: Madagascar | study: EMG produced TPA metagenomics assembly of the PRJNA485056 data set... | reverse complement strand
ATTGGAACCCAGATACGGATTAGCCCCGATTTTGATTTCGGAAAAACGGGAAAAATTTTTATTTTTCATTCGGGGTCGGGGAAAGCGGGTTTTGCGCCGCGCCGTTTATTGACGGCGGGCGGGCAACGGGGACTCCCCCAACAATCAACTGAGCACAGGACAAACAAAAATGAACGTTGAACAAAACATTGAAGATATGAGAAAAACCTCCCCATTCGGAGAAAAATGGGATTTCGATGCCGTTGCGCGGGCAAAAAAAACGGAAGCGGAAAAAGTCGCCAAACAGTACAACGACCTAAAAAACACCGAACTCGGTTCAAGTGGTGCGGACAAAAAGTGGGCGTACCAGAATTTAAACCGCTGGGGGCTTCCCCAAGAATCGGTCGTCGAGCCGCTGGGAAGCCGCGGGCGTATGATGTATTTTCTGAACGACGGGCAGGAATTCGTCGATTGCCGCGATACGGAACTGGGAAGCGCGTTCATTGTCAAGCTGTTCGGCGCGCAATGCGACCGTCTGTGGGAGTTTTTCCCGAAATACGACAAAAAGGGCGAAATCAAGATGTATTCGACGGATTATGACGCGACATTGGCGAGAAACGCCCTTGTCCGTGCCTGTTCGTTGAAAAACAGAGAATACGGGCTGTTTGACCCGACGCGGCGACTGCGCGGCGCGGGTGCGTGGACGGACGACGACGGGAATTTGATTTACCATTACGGCGATGAAGTCGTCAAAATCACCAATGGACACGAAGAGCATTTCAAATGCGGCGAAATCGGGGCTTACGTTTATTCAAAATCAGATACGCTATGTAAGCCCGCCCCCGAAAACAGCGACGACTGGACGACCATTGCCGATTTTTACCGCGACCTGCAAACGTGGCATTGGGCGGACAAGTTCGGCGCAAAGCTGTTTTTAGGCTGGGTCGCTGAAAGTTTCATCGGCGGCGCGCTATGGTGGCGCGGCGCGATTTGGCTGAACGGCGACGCTGCGTCGGGTAAATCGACGTTGACAGAGGAAGTTCTGTCCGGTTTGTTCGGCGACGGACTGCTGACGACCGCGAACTACACCGAAGCGGCTGTCCGACAGGCAGTCGGCGCGTCGCACCTGCCCGTCGCTTTGGATGAATTGGAGCCAACAGCAAACATTCAGCGGCAAATCGCGCTGGTCGAGCTGGCGCGCGCCGCAACCAGCGGTTCAAAAGCTTTCCGCGGTGGGCAAGACCACAACGCCGTCGGGTTCGAGTTGAAAAGCTGCTTCGCTTTTTCGTCAATCAACCTGCCGCCGCTAAAACCGCAGGACAGACAGCGCATTGCGATTTTAAACCTGCTGGATTTGGAAAACGGCGAAAAACCCGACACGTCCGTTCACCGTTTAAGAAAAGTCGGCGCGCTGATTCAACGCCGCATGCTGAACGGGTGGAGCAAATTGAGGGGAATCGTCGAAGAATATCGCGAAGAGTTTTTAAGGCATACGGCAAAAAGCCGCGTCGTTGACGTGTACGGCGTTATGCTGGCGTGCGCCGACATCGCCCTTTACGGAGAATTTGACGCGGAACACGCGAAAGAAAACGTTGATCAGATTTGGAAATACATCGAACAGGTAACGGTCGAAGGCGGAACAAACAGAAGCAAGTGCGTCGAATGGCTGTTGTCGTTTCCCATTCGTGAATGGTCGGGCGGTTCAATGACGACGGTCGGCGACCTTATCAGCGAAGCTGTCAGTCCCAATATTCAAGATTACGACAGCGCGCGCAAAACGCTGATGCGCTACGGCATGAAAATCATTGAAGACGACATTGTTTCCGCCGGACCGAATGCGAAAATCCATTTTTTGTTTATCGCCAATTCGCATAAAGCGTTGGTTGACATTTTTCAGAACACGGATTGGACGGGCGCGGCAGGAGCGACGGGCGGCTGGATCAGCGCGTTAAGCCGTTTGGAAGGAGCGTACCGCGCGCCGAAAAACGTGAGATGCGGCGGCTGGTCGGGACGCGGATTGATTATTCCCGTTCAATCGCTGGGTATCGGCGCAAAAGAGGAGGCTTTATAATGGAGTTTGTCAAAATTCACAACAAAGGGCATTTGGGCGCAAATCCGTATGTCGCCTGCCGCCGTTTTGCCGCGGGAATGCGGTTGTTGCGCGATTACGAACGCAGTATGTTTTGCGAACGTTACCGCTGCTGTTTGAACAGGGACGTTCGCACCACTCCTAACAATTCCGCCGCAGCCGATGAAGCGACAGCGACAGACCGCTATATGCGGGCGGTCAAATCGTTTCAGTCCATCGACTATTTTTTCGTCGTCAGATCCATCGTGCTGGAAGACAAAAGCCCTACCGTGTTCGCGCGGTTGGCGCACATCAAAGGATACGCGAGAGTCTATCGACTGCTACGGGACGCTTTGGATTGTTTGGACGCTTTTTATGAACAGGGGGAAAAATGAAAAAAATTGAACACAAAAATTTAATCGTCATTCAAAAAATCGGTTCGCACATCGAAGCGGGTTTCGAGCTGTCGGAATGCAGAAAACTGACGGGAAAAGAGCTGTTGCAGGTTGCGGCGCAACTGGGCAGGATTTGCGGATTTTTTGAAAAAATGATCGAAACGAAAAAGAAATCGCAAAAGGATTGACAGACGTTCTTTTTTGGCGCACGATTAAGGTACAGTCAAAAAAGACTGAATGCTTTTGATGAACAAGCGACGGTTTTCCCCGTCGCTTTTTTTATTGGTGATTTCAATGTCCGATGAACTGACCATCGAAATGCCGAACGGGTGGAACCCCCGGTGGCATCAAATGCCGCTGTGGAATTTTTTGGAGCGCGGGGGAAAACGCGCCGTCGCCGTCTGGCACAGACGCGCGGGCAAAGACAGTTTGTCGCTGAATTTCACAGCTGAAAAAATGCTGGAACGCGTCGGCGTATATTGGCACATGCTGCCGACGGCGAAGCAGGCGAGAAAAGTCGTTTGGTCGGGTGTTGACGGGCAGCAGAGAAAAATCATCGACCAAGCTTTCCCCAAAGAATTGCGCGCAAAAACCAACGAACAGGAAATGTTGATTGAGTTTTTTAACGGTTCCATCTGGCAATGCGTCGGTTCGGACAACTACAATGCTTTGGTCGGCGCAAACCCCGTCGGCGTCGTTTTTTCGGAATACTCCCTGACCGACCCCGCCGCGTGGGAGTTTATCCGCCCTATTCTGGCGGAAAACGGCGGCTGGGCGTTGTTCATCTTTACGCCCCGCGGCAAAAATCACGCTTACGATTTGTTTGAAATGGCAAAGACAAACCCGAAATGGTTTTGCCAAAAGCTGACCGTTGACGATACGGGCATTATCAATCCCGACGTTATCGAGGAAGAACGCGCCGCGGGTATGGACGAGGATATGATCCAGCAGGAATTTTACTGTTCGTTCGACGCTGCCGTTAAAGGAACGTATTATTCAAGGCTGATCTCCGAGGCGGAAAAAGACGGACGTATCGGCGACGTTCCGTATATGACGGACAGACCCGTTACAACGGCGTGGGACATCGGTATGAATGATGCGACTGGAATTTGGTTTTACCAAAAAGACGGTGCGTATTACAACATCATCGACTATTACGAAGGAAGCGATGTAGGGCTGAACACTTATCTGAAAGTCTTACGCGACAAAGGCTATACCTATTCCCCCAAACATATTTTTCCACATGACATCAATGTTCGCGAATGGACAAGCGGCGATTCCCGCAAGAAGATTCTGGAACGGTCGGGCTTCGGCGTTAAAACCGCGCCAAAAGAAAGTGTTGACGAGGGAATCGAAGCGGTCAGAAACATTCTGCCGCTGTGCCGTTTCGACGTGAACAAGTGCAAGCGCGGACTGAACGCGCTGCGCGAATACCACAAATTTTGGAACGACAAGATGAAGGATTATATGCCGAAACCGTGCCACGACTGGACATCGCACGGCGCAGACGCGTTCCGTTATTTGGCTTTGACGGCGCGGAAAATGGAAAGCGGCGGCTGGGTCAGCCGTTTTTGGGGTGTAGGCGGAAGCTATGATCCGCTTGCCGAATACGATTGAGGTGAAAATGAAAATCATGCGTTTATCACGCGCGCAAGCCCGAACGGTCGGCGCGTACAAGAGAGTTTTTGAATCCGACGACGGGCGCGCCGTTCTGGTCGATTTGATGCGCCGCGCCGAAATGACGGGAATGCCGTCGCCGAAAAAAGAGCCGACGGATTGGGCGTTCGCGGAAGGAAAACGCGCCTGCGTTTTGGAAATTCTGCAAATGCTGGGAATCGACGAACAAAAATCGCTGGAACTGTACAAAGAAGGAGCCGAATAATGGAAGAACAGGAACAAATCAACGAACAGACCCCGCAAACCGAAGCGGCACAGCCTGCCGAAAGCTGGCGCACCACCTTCCGCGAAGCCGACGATTTTAAGCAAATCGGCAGCGTAACGGAACTGGCAAACGCCTATTTGGCGGTGAAAAAGCACGTTTTGACAGGCAACGAAATGGGCGACACGCCCGAATCCAAATCGGCGTTTTTCACAAAATACGGCAAACCCGCCGCGGAAACCGGATACACGTTCAAACTGCCCGACGAAATCAAAGGCGACGAAGATGTCAACGCCTTTACCGACGTTTTGCGAAAAGCAGCGTTCGCGGGCAATCTGACGGACGAACAGTTTTCGGCAGTTATGGAAAGCGTGCTGAACCAGCCCGCCGTTTTTGAGCAGAAAGAAAACGAGGAAAAAGCGCAGCGCAACCGCATTATGAATGAATACGCCGTAAAGTGCGGCGCGGATTTCAACCGTAAAATGGCGGATTTGAACACGATTTGCAATTCTGTCGGCGAAGAGTTCGTCAACGAACTGATTAAAGCCGGAGCGGGATTCAATCCCGTCATCATTGAAGGACTGCTGCGTTTGGGCGACGCGTACATCGAAAAGTCCGGTGGGCTGTACCGTTCCGACGGCGCACCCGTTTTGACGGGAAAGGAAATCGATTCCCAAGTTGCAAAACTGCGCGCCGATCCAGCCTTTTTGGACGCGGGTAATCCGCGGCACAAGAGCGTCGTCAACCAAATCAATGCTCTGTGCAAACAAAAATTCGCCCCCTAATCCATCAAAAGCAAACAGTCGGAAAGATTGAACACCAACCATAACGGAGAATGAAAATGAGTTATCAAATCGAAGAAAGCTTTGTTCAGCAGTACAGTTCAAACGTTCAGCTGTTAAGCCAGCAGAAAGGGTCAAAGCTGCGGAGTATCGTTCCCATTGAATATATCAAGGGCGAATACGCATACGTCGATCAAATCGGGCAGACGGCGGCGAAGCCGATTACAACGCGCCATGCCGACACGCCGATTATGAATATCGAACACGCCCGCCGCCGATTGAGCCTGACGGGTTTCAACTGGAACGGTTTGATTGACAGCATTGACAAAATCAAAATGCTGAACGATCCGACAAGCCCTTACGCCATTTCCGCGGCGTTCGCCATGGGTCGCGCCATGGATGCGGAAATTTACGATGCCGCGTTGGGGACGGCGTACACGGGCAAAAACGGCAACAATCCCATCGTACTGCCGAACAACCAGAAGCTTGCCGCCGACGACAAAGGCTTTACATTCGCCAAGCTGAAAAAGTTGAAGCGAATATTCGACAGCAACGACATCGAAGAACACAACCGCTATATCTTGTACACCGCGGCGCAGTTGGACGATCTGCTGGGCGAAGAAAAAGTTACATCGGCGGATTACAATGCCGTCCGCGCGCTGGAACGCGGTGAAATCAACGAATACATGGGGTTCAAGTTTATCCAGCTGAACGGTATTCGGGACACGGGCAAGAAAATCATCACCGCCGATACCGTCAGCGGGAAGACGGTTCGCCATTGCGTCGCATTCGCGACCAACTGCATGAAACTGGGCATCGGCGAAGACGTTAAAACCGAAATTACGCCCCGCGCCGACAAAAACTATGCAATGCAGGTGTATTTCGAGATGGCAATCGGTGCCACGCGTTTGGAAGAAGAAGGCGTGGTTCAGTTCGATTGCGTCGAATCGTGAGGTTGAAAGGGCTGTGAAACATCAGCCCTTTCGTTTTTCCGACAACAAAGGAGTTTAAAAATGGCTGAAATCAAAAGTGATTTTATCGAAAACATTGAAAATGGCAAAATGAACTACGGCGATGTTGCAGGCGGACGCCTTCGTTTGTGGCGCGGCGAAATCGACCTGTCCAAAAAGACGGTTGCTGCGGGCGATACCGTAAAAATACTGACCCTGCCCGAAAAGGGAAAAGTCGTTTCGCGCAGATTCGGCTCGACGGTTTCGCTGGGGACAAGCACCGTTTCTGTCGGCGACGGAACAACGGCGCAAAAATACCGCGCCGTCGCCGTCAAAACGGACGTAACGCCCGAAGAATTGCTGTCACCCGACGCGGAAGCTTGCGGCGAAACGTATGTTCTGACCGTTGCGACGGCGAATCTGCCAACGGCAGGCAAAATCTGGATTGACGTTCTGATCGCGGACGTTTGACATCTGTCGGCGCACGGGCAACACCGTGCGCCGTTTCCTTTTCGGAGTAAGAAAAATGGGATTGGGAAAAGCATTCAAAAAAGGGTTCAAGCAAATCGGCGGGTTTGTGTCCAAAGCGGCAAAACAGACGGAACGCGCCGTGTCGAAAGCCTACAAACAAACGGAACGAACAATATCCAACGCGGGACACAATTTGGAAAGCGTTGCCAGAAACGCGGCGCACAACCCCATCGGAGCCATCGGTACGATGACGACAGCCGCCATAACGGGCGGATCATTCGGAACGGGTGCTCTTGCCGCCGCGTCAACAACTAACAAAGGCGCGGCAGTCATCAAGGATTTGAACGAATCCGACGAAATGAAAGTCGTCGGCGCAGGCGCATTAGCCGTTACGGCAGGGGCAGGAATCGCCGCCGCCACAGGCGCGGCGGCAGGAACAGCGGCAACGGCGGGGACAACCGCTGCCAGTACGGGAACGGCAGGGACAGCCGCCGCCGGAGCGAGCGCCGCAACCACGGCAACATCAGCAACGACTGCCGCCGCCGGAGCGAGCGCCGCGACCACGGCAACGTCAGCAACGGCTGCCGCCGCCGGAGCGAGTGCCGCATCGGGCGGTCTGTCCGCGCTGGAAGCAACGGGGCTGATTGCCCTGTCGTCAATCGGCACGGCGGAATACACGGCGCGCAAAGCCGAAAAACAGGCAAAAAAAGACGAAAAAAAAGCCAATCAAAAAGAAGCCGAAGCGCGCGAAGCCGCCAATCAAGACTACAAGGCAGCTATTGAAGAAAGCCGCGAATCCTATCGTCAAAAACAGACGGCGGGACGGTACAATTTTACGACCGAAGCGGGTGCATTTGGTGATTACGGGCAAACGTCCTTTGCGGGATTTGATCCCGAAACGGGCGCGTTTCAACGGCGGAAACGCTATATCTAAGGAGGTTTGAGCAATGGCGGCGGACGTTAAAAAAATCGCGGAATGGATAGACGGGAAAAGAGAAATCCTTTCATCGGGCAGAAAAAATTACGAAAATCTATGCCGACAGGTTACGGAACTCTTTTGTCCCAACCGCGACGATTTCGGAACACAGAGAAGCGCGGGGGAAAATCGCGTCAGGCGTTTGTACAACCCGATAGGTATTCAATGTGTCGAAATGGCGTCCGCCGACCTTTACGGTCTGTTGACAGATCCGTCGTCCTACTGGTTTGAGTATTCGTTTCAAAACGTCAACGAAATGAGTGATCAGATGATTGTCTGGCTGCGCCGCCAGTCGGAAATCGTGTTCAATCTGATGTACACTCCCGCCGCGCGGTTCGCGGAAGCCATTGCCAAAACATACCCCGACGATTTGGTGTACGGGACGGACATCGTTTATATTTCGTGGAACAACAAGCGGAATTGCCCTTTGTACCAAAATATGCGACTGTCCGAATGTTATTTCGATGAAGATGAAAGCGGTATGCCCGACACCCTTATCCGCTGTTATGAAATGACGGCGAAGTCCATGCGCGCTTTGTTCGGCGAAAACAAACTGCCGAAATCCGTTAAAGACGCGTTGCGCGACAACAAAACCGACGAAAAGTTTAAAATCATTCACGCCGTTTTTCCGAACGGAGAGTATGACTTGAAGCAGGTCAAGCAGCCGTTCGTGTCCATCATTTACACTAAAGACGAAAAGGAAGTGCTGGAAGTCAGCGGATACGACGAATTCCCGTTTGCAATCACCCGATGGGAAACCGCACCGGGGGAAGTGTGGGGACGAAGCAAGGCAATGACTGCGCTGCCCGACGTGCAGGCTTTGCAGCTGATGACGAAAGAAATGCTGGAAGCCGCGCAACTGGCAAACCGCCCCGCTTTGCTTTTCCGCAAAGAGGAAGACAAGCTAACTATCCCTGTCATCAAACCGGGGGGGTACATTCCCTACACCGACACACCGCCGCAACCGTTCAACGCAGGCAATAATTACAAGGCGGCGCAGGACGTTATCACCAACATCGAAGAACGCATCAAGCGCGAATTCGCGTTGTTCAAAATCAACGATTTGAAAGGAACGCACCGTACCCGCGAAGAAGTCGTTCAGCGCGTTTTGGAAGGGACGCGACTGCTGGGTCCCGTTGCGGGACGGCAAATGACTGAAAAGCTGGACGTGATTTTATTGCGGACGTTCAACCTTTGCGCCCGTCACGGATTGCTGGAACCGCCGCCCGAAGACTTGCCCTTCATTGATTTGAAAGTTGTGTACAACTCGCCCATTGCCAAGATGATGAAATTCGAGCGCGCCGACCGCTATGAACAGGCGTTCACGCTGATGAGCCTGTTCGTGAACGGTAACCCGTCGGCGATGATCAACGTCGATACGGACGGAATCGTTCGCGAAATCGCCAAAATTTACGGCGTTCCTGAAATGCTGACCTCGCCCGAATATGTGCAGGCGACACGGCAGGCGCAACAGGAAGCCGCTATGCGTCAGCAAAACGTCATGGACGCGCAGAACGCGCTGGATTTGACCCAGCAACAGCAAAACCTGCAAATGCAAGACGAAATGATGACGGAGTAAGCCCATGCCCGATTTGTTCAGTTTCGAGAATTTCAATTCCCTTTCGGGCGAAGATTACACCGTCATCGGCACGCAAATGCTGTCGAACGCGATGAGCAACATCGCGTCCTATCAGGCGGCAAAGAGAAATCTGAAAACCGCGAAGAAAAACGCGGAAAGAACCTTTGCCGCGACGGAATACAACATATCAGTCGAACGGGCGAACCAAGAACAGGACGCGGCGCAACGATCCGCGCAATACGCCGTCAGCGGTTTCGCGTCCGCTGATTTCGCCGATGTCGAACGCAGTATCAAAGCGGGATTTGAAAAAGGCGTGTCCGCCATGCGCGAAGAAGTCCGAGAAGCGATGTTCGACGATATTCGCCGCGCCATCAAGGATAAGAAAAACGCAAAAGTCGCCGCCGCGCGCGGAACGGCGCTCTCCGTCACTACGGGCGTTCTGGGAATGTACACGGGCAACCCGATGGCGGCAATGGCGTATTCAAACGCGGGCAATTCGATAGGCAGAGCTTGGAGGTAGAAAATGAGAGTGGCGACATCGTCTTTTATGCGGACACCAAACATCGACAGCCGCGTCGAAACGGCGGAGGGGCAAGGCGCGTATGAAGCCGCGCGCGGTTTGTCGCAAGCGGCGGACACGACCGCAAAACTGGTTGAACAAAATCAACGTTTGCAGGCGGCGGCGGATATTACGGAGCTGAAAGCCGGAATGGCGTCGTGGATCACTGAACGCGAAAACAGCGGCGACATCGACGATTTGCCGAACCGTCTGACGAAAGAAATGGCGAAGCGGTACGAGGGCATGAAAAAGCAGGGCGGTTTTTACGCGCAAGCCATGCAGGAAGCCATGCCGACGGCGAAAGCGCAGTTGAGCGGTTTGGCTGAAAACGCCGTCGTCAACGCGACATTGGCAAAAAACAGGGACGCGGTGAACAAAATCATCGCGAACACGACCGTTCTGACCCGAGCCGAACCGCACAACATGGAAGCAAACATTGCAAGCGCGAAAGCGCAAATCAACGAGGCGTTCCTGTCGCCCGACGAAAAAAAGCGGCTGATTGAAAAAGGACAGCGGGACATCGCGTTTGTCGCGGCGAACGAAGCGCTTGCCGTCAATCCGTCGGGACTGAGAAAAGCCATTCGGGCGGGCGTGTTCAAGGATTATCTGGGCGTTGACGAACAGCAGCGTTTTCTGGTCGCAAGCGTTGAACAAAGCGGGGCTGTCAAGACGAATCCCGCCGTATATGCCGAGCTGACCGAAAGAGCGGAGCGCGGGGAAAATGTCGTTGCGGCGGCGCGGGCGGCAATGCTGAACGGTTTGCTGACCATAGCCGATTACGACAAAATCCGAAACGCGAATCCGAACAGACGGGCTTTGTTTGACTATATTCACACCACTACCACGCAAGGTTTCGTACCCGACGTCGCGCAGCTTGCGCGGCTGGCGGAAGCCCAAAACGCCGCGAATCGCTGGCTGCATGAAAACCCGAACGCATCAACGGCGGAGGTCGAACGTCAGGGGCGCATCATCGTCAGAAACTTTAAATTAAATCAACGGGCGAACACGGTCATTTCCGAATCGGTCAAAAACAAAGTGCTGAACGAATTTTATTTTGCCAGCGACGGCAGTTCCGCCGCCGCGCCGACGCGCGCCGGATTGAAAGAAATGGTCGAAAACGCAAAACGGAACAGGAAACTGGACAAAGCCAAAATTCGGGATTTGCAGGACATCGCCTATGCTTTGACCGTAAATATGGACCTTGAAGAAGCGCAAAAAATCGGAGAAAAAATCAATGGAAAATGACAATTTTGAAGCCGCTTATGAAGCGTACGCGCGGGACGCGTTTTCCGCCGAAGCGAGCGCATACTGGGACAGAGTTCTTGCCGAGGACGATTTAATCGACCAAGACAAGCCCAAAGACAACACCATCAAAATCCCCGTCAACCGTCCGCCCGCAGATCAAGGCGGCGAGCGTCCGTTTTTCGTGCCGTCCAAAGCCGACCGCGACAGGGGCGAAGGCGGCGTGTTCGGCAACGCCGCGCAGGCGTTGGTCAACGGCGCGGTCGAGGGCGTGAACAACACGCTGGAAGCCGCGTATCAAGCCGCGATTTTCTGGGACCGAAATTTCGGCGGCAATGTCATGCCTGCCGAGTTGCCCGACATTCCCAAGCCGTTCGACGTGCCGGACACGACGGTCAACACCATCGTTTCGACCATCGGGCAGTTTGTCGTTCCGTTCGCCGCGGCGGGCAAGGCGATGGGGGCGGCGAAGCTGGGGACGAACGTCGCCGCGTCGTTTCCGAAAGCCGCCAAGATCGCGCGCCCGATGATCCAAGGGGCAATCGCCGATTTTTCGGCGTTCGACGGACACGAAGCGCGCCTGAGCAATTTAATCGAAAGCGTCCCCGCCCTGCAAAACCCCGTCAGCGAATATCTGGCGGCAAGCGAGGACGATTCCGAATTGGAGGGGCGGTTCAAAAACGCCGTCGAGGGATTGGGCGTCGGCGCCGCCGCAGACGGGCTGTTTAAGTGTTTGTCCGCCGTCAAAGCCGCCCGCAAGGCGCGGCGCATCGCCAAAGAGGAAAACCTGAAATCCGTCGAGGAAAGGTTCGTTCCAAAAGTCGCCAAAGAGGATTTGTCCGCACTGGGCGACCCCGACGGCGAACTGCTGGTCAAGGGCGGCACGGAAACATCGGCGGGAGCTGCTGAAAAAGCCGGCGCGGATGGAGCCGCCGTCGAGGAAGTCAAAAAAGATTTCGTCGGCGAAATATCCAAAGAAGACGGCTTCACGGATGTTTCGTTCGGAAAATTGTCCGACAAATATAAGGA
>ERZ1034842.674-NODE-674-length-11909-cov-13.659693_pt1 | contig 11909 bp, 14 predicted proteins | sample MGYA00520634_ERZ1034842 | MGnify/ENA primary metagenome ERZ1034842 (study PRJEB33766, sample SAMN09781734) | gut metagenome | biome: gut microbiome | host: Homo sapiens | place: Madagascar | study: EMG produced TPA metagenomics assembly of the PRJNA485056 data... | reverse complement strand
CCTGGTGGGCCCTCCGGGATTCGAACCCAGAACCCAGGGATTATGAGTCCCCTGCGCTAACCGTTGCGCCAAGAGCCCTTATAAAGTGGCACTTGCAGTTGGGGTGGCAGAACAGCCTCCAACGCTTTGAACCACGTCGTGAAATACTACCATGCACGCGGCGCCCGTTCAACGCACGATCTTGTCGACCAGGAGGATCATGGTGCCGCCTTTGACCTTGTGTGCCTATATGAAAAAAGGCCCCAACTTGCGTTGGAGCCTCATTCAATGCTCGGGTGGAGACGAGGGGGATCGAACCCCTGACCTCTTGACTGCCAGTCAAGCGCTCTCCCAGCTGAGCTACGCCCCCGTGCGAAGAAGTACTATACGGGAACTCGGACGGCGATGCAAGGACATTTTTGGAAAAACTTTCCGGGGGCGCGGGCGCCGGAGTCCCGCGGGGTCGTGGCGGCGGCATCGCAGGCAGCCGACCGAGGGCACCCGGAAATGAGCAGGGCATCCGTCTAACGACCGATTTCCAGCCAGTTGCACAGTACGTTGGCTCGTAGCTCCATTTCCGTCGTCTTTTGCGCCTTAGTTTTGCACCTATAGCGTAATTCCAAGCGCGAGCAAAGACTTCTCACGATCGCATCAAGCTGCTCGGCATCGTTAAGCATGTCGTGCGTAACCAGGAAGACGTCATACCCCATACTTTGCAGCGCCGTCATGCGTTTGGCATCGTGGTCGAGCACGGCGCCTGATCCGTGGATGACCTCGCCCTGAATCTCCACGATGCCTGCCTTCATTATGGTTGGATTCACGATCACGATATCCCCGTAGCAGACTTTTTGCCCTGCAATGATCTGCGCCGATGCGGTAAGCGGCGTAAGGTCGTTAACATAAACGTTTCGAAAGCCGGCACCGCCGCGAGAGCGAGGAAGCGATAGCAATAAAATTCCTGCAACTTCAAGCGGAGAAGCTGCTATACCTGTCACCAGCTGCGCGGCGTTGTAAAACTTTGTACCCCACTTTCGTCTTTTCATCTTACTGGCGTACTCATGAAGCTCGTGTAATTCGATGAGCGGCTTCCTCATCCAGAGCGAAGTGCCCTTTAGCCTTGTGACCTCCTTCGTTTTCTTTTGTCCGTTGGGCTCCTTCGTGTTTACCTGTTCTTTGACTTTTATGCGCGCATAAACGCGTTTCCATTGTGGTTCGTCTTGGCTTTCATCGAGGTCAAAGAGGGATTCGGTGGTTGCATTCTCGGCAGCGTCATTGTCTTTGTCTAGTTCCGCCTCTGCTGCGGCGGTGGGCTCAAAGACTGAGAACCAACCGCAAAATTCGTACATGGCAAGGACAAGATCGGTTGGAGACACAAAGCGCGCCATGGTAAATAGCGTCGCAAGTGGATTGGTAACCCTAAAGCTCATCGCGGTTTCCAGCGTGCTATCTACCTCCGAAACATCATCACAGTGGATTGTTGTCCGTAATCCCGAATGGTAGTTAACGCCACCGGGCACTGTGGTGGTAATAATGGGGGTCTTGAGGATATCGGTTACGAAAGGGGCTTGGGTTAGAGCTCGCCAGCCGTCTTCTGGGCTTGGCAGTCTTGGGTAGAGGCCGCGGACCTGCGGTGGGCAGCGCCAGTAGCGGAACGCGGTGTTTGCACAAATGATCTCGTCCATATGGGCCTCCCCTAGCTTTGGCTGCGTGCCGTTATGTTTGCAGGTAGACCAATTATCAATGGCGGCATCATGCCGGTAAGTACCGGAAGCTGACCAAATGCTGACAAATAGCTTGACGCATTTCGCCTAAAGATCGCCGTGCGGCACAAATCTGCTGGCAGGCGTTCTGGGGCCGTGGTCCCTATCTCCACATTTGTACGTGAATCCCATGGCAAATTCAATGAAAGAGCGCATGAGCTTTATGCAAAACGCGCGATGACGTCAGCACATGAGAGATCAGCTAGAAACGCGTTTAAATTATCGATTCGATTTTGGTGTCAAGCTTGGTGTCAAAAAGAAAAGGCCAGAGACTTAACACCTCTGACCTGTTCTTTAGATGGTGGGCGATACAAGATTCGAACTTGTGACCCCATCCGTGTGAAGGATATGCTCTACCCCTGAGCCAATCGCCCGTCGCCTTTCGGCAAAAGAGATACTAACATAGCCGCGCGTGGTTTACCAAGAACTTTTTGCCCTCGATTGTAAATTCGTGAGAGCAAACCGCACTGTTACAACCCAGTCAACCAACAAAACCGCAGCTTAACCACCCTTTATCGCTTAATCCACGAGGTCTCGGGGCGGCAGATAAGTCGCGCGTTGTTGTAAGCCATGTCGAGCGTGAGGCAGGTGCGCGCTGCGTAGAAACCGTCCTCGCGCTGGATGGTCAGCGCCAGCTCGGGCTTGTCGCCGGTCAGGCACAGCGGCAAGAGCAGCTGGATCCGGCCGCCGTAGAACTGCGGCACGGCGAGCGTGTAATTGGCGGCGGCGCGTCGGGCGGCCTCGACGACGGCTCCCTCAAAGGCGCGGCGCAGCAGCAGCGAGCTGCCCTCCCCCATCAGGCTAGCGGGAATACGCGTGAGGTTTTCCTCGTCGCCCAGAATGTGGTCGATGTTGGAGCGGATGGGCAGGCGGTAGTCAAAGACCAGCTCGGAGGGGTCCTCGGCAAAGCGCACGCGGCACGGCAAGTACTCAAACGAGACCAGCATGGGGTCGCTCTCCTTAAAGAAGCCCTTCAAAAACCAGCGCTGGCGCGCGTCGGGCTTGGTGTTGGGCTCAAACAGGCCGTAGATGGTCTCGTAGCGGCGCGTGTACAGGCCGGTGTTGAACAGGCAGCGGTCCTCGTCGAACACCAGCGGCAGATTGGACGGCGTGGTCTGGTCCACGTCGCGCTCGGTCAGGAACACCGCGCGGCTAAACGAGAACGACAGGTAGTTTTTGAGGATGCGGTTACTGGGACCCCAGTCCTCGGGGTCGGCGAGATCGACCAGACGGTCGTAGCAGGGCTCGGGGCAAAACGCAAAGTCGTAGACATTGCTGCACAGGGTGCTAGGGAGTTCCATGTGGCGTCCAATCCATTCAATAACCGGCATGCGGATGCTTAGATTCTATACGAGCGACAGATCGCCCGTGCCCGCAACGAATCCGCAGCGCAGCTCTTCGGCTAGCTCACTGTTCGTGCGGCGACTAGAAACGAGGTCCTGGATCCAGGCGTAGTGCTGGTTGTCTTTGGGCTCGGGGCTGTCGATTAGCTCGACCGGAGTGCCGGCGAACCTTAAGACGGACAACGCAAAGATAAGGCTGGTTCGTTTGTTACCGTCTTCAAAGATGTGGTCCTTGACCATGTGCTCGGCCACGTAGGTGACCTGGTCAAAGATGTCTGCAAAGCGATCGGCCGGCGATTGACCGAATATCGTACAGAATGCACCCGCAAGCACTGACTCGACGCATCCAAGCTCAAGCGCGGCCCGGTCGCCTGTGGCGTCGGTTGTATAGCAGCGCCCGACCGTCATCAGTGTGCTGTGCAAGCGCATCACGGCCGCGGCCATATCTTCGAGCGAACCGGCATCATCGAGCATGAGCGGCGCGAACGGATGCGCTCCCCGCTTCGTGTCCGCCATCATGAGTTCTCCAAGAGCCTGAGCGCGTTGGGCATGTTCGAAATGGTCAGCCGAATAGCTTCGTCGATTGACGTGGTGCCGCCGAGCAAAATCGGTGATGCTGAATTTGCCACGTGCGCAGTTGAATGATCTTCTTGAGCAACGCAATCAGCACCGTCATCAACTTGAACGTAGTTCCAAGGCATGTCCGCCTCCTTTAAATAGATAGGGATGGAAAGGCCTGTGAATCGTACTCTAAAACGACCGGTTGCCAGACGAGGTCTTCGATGCTGCAGTGTAAGGTTTTTGCGAGCGCCAATGCCGAGGATACCGAGGCACGGCGCAGGTCCAGTTGGTTTTGCTCGTAGAGCTGTATGGCACGGATTTTGACTCCCGATTGGGCAGCCAGCTGCTTTTGGGTCAGGCCGGCTGCCTTTCGGGCTGCCTTAAGGCCCTTTTTACCTGCCTGGGCTTTGTTCCATTTATCAATGACTATCTGGGCGAATGTGTCTTCGGAGGCCTCGTGAAGCGGATGGTACGAGCCGATAATCCAATCGAGTGGTGCCACTTCAAAAAGGTCGCTAAAACCTTGGCCGCACGTCCACTGCGTGTATGCCAAAACCCAACCTGCCCAGTATTGCGGGGAACGGTCGAACGGATAGGCCTCCCTGAATTCGACGGGCTTCAGGCCCGCGTGAACAATGATCTCGCGCGCGAGCTCGTCGCCCGCCATGCCGCAGACGACGCGAGGCATACCGCGCTCAAACTGTTTCATCTCAAGAGCGTTCGACAGGATCGCCGTCAACTCGGCTGGAGTCAGCCCTTGGTCACAGAGAGCAAAATCGACCGCCTCGCCCAGCGTTCTCATTGCATCCTCGAGATACATCTCACTGTAGGCGTGGGTCATCGCCCGTCATCCCCTCTCGAATGATATCGACGATACGGATTCCCTCAAACGGGTTTTCGGCAAGAAGCTCCCGATACTGCGCCCTTGCCGCTTCATCTCGCTCCTTGGCCAATGGACCATACAGAGCTTGCGGCGCACGATCAAATCCAGCAAAACGAATGCTCTTAAACGCACGCTCGCTTTTGAGCATGATCTGCTCCCCCAGGTTGCCAAGCCTCATAGATCGACCAAGTTGCTCAACGGTGATCGTATTGTTCACAAATGCCCTGGCATAGCTAAAGTACGAGTCGTCCGCACGCCATCCTCTAATCACATCATAGGCTTCAGTATCCGGTAAAAAGTGATCGTGGAGATATTCGCACGCCCCTACGGCAACGGCAGTATCTTTACGAAAAGAACGATGCTCTATGAGCAACGCTATCCAATGCATGACGCTATATTGCGGCGATAGCAGGTCGAGGATATTAAGATCGGTCATATCGAGTTCATAGCGATTCGCAAAGCCATCGGCATCGCGTGAGCATGCCCATTCCCTTGCAAGGTCGAGGCTCTCTGTGCAATAGAATCCCTGTCCATAGTCGTTATGGACTTTCCCCAGGCCAATCTGGGGAGTCTCAATGATCTTCTGAGAACCATGCCACAGTTCCACGCGAGTCTCCTAACAGGTATCTCTCTAGCGATAGTATAACATACTATCGCTAGAGCGATACCTGTATTCAAATAGCAAGAGGGTGTCTGGGACCGAGTTTGAGTTCAATACTGGCTTCTAAGGCTCGCCGAGTCCGGAAGTATGCGACAAAATTCAGACTTGCTGATCACGCCGGAGCACACTAACGCTTCGTCCTGCTTACAGAGCTTCATAGACAAGCACCTCATCTTGCTCGATGCTTTTGCGGAAGGCCGGGCGCATGTGCTCTGGTGGGTTGGTGACGATATCAACCTTTCGACCAAGTTCCTTCTCGAGCTCATGGGAGAGTTCATAAAGCGTGCCGAACGTCATGGTGTTGCCGCAGGCTAGGCGCAAGTCAATATCGCTATCAGGCGTTTGCTCGCCTCGGGCAAACGAGCCAAATAAATATGCTTCGCTGACGTCGTATTGAGCCAGCACGCGGCATACCGCGGATGATATGTAATCAAGTGAAATCATGTCTCAATTGGGCGATTAACCGTAGAACGTCAGGGGGCCAGCGCCGAAACCGCCGGTCTGGCTTTTTGCCGTTCTGCAAGCTCGAAGATAAACGGGGCGTTTGATCTAACAAATACTGTCAGAAATTGAGGTCATCAGCAGTAAATCCTTCGACGTTGAACCATTTGGTCACAGGCAAGAAGCATTCCGCATGGTCAGAGCCAAGGTCAACCGGGCGCTCGACGGCAACGCGAACGGTCCCGTCGTCTCGTGTTTCTGAGTAGGCAAACTGAGTGCCGTCGTCTAGCTGAACATAGCTCCAAAGCATTGCTGCCTCCTTAGTGTCTACATCCGCGTATAAAGAACAGATTAGATGCAGCGTGATGCGAATTGAATTATTCCCATAAGACCTGAACTGCTGATTATTTGATTTGTTGAGTTTTGAGCTATCTCACACTTCAGTGTCTTTTTGGCATGAAAAACTGTCATTGTGCGATGGTCGGGCTTTATGTCAAGGATCGTACTCAGATTCAAGTGGTTGCCTGCTACTCAGATTCAAGCGCCCGCATGCTTAACTACTTGCAGGCGCTTGAATCCTATAGATTACCCAAATGCTGCTCAACAGCCTCCATGCCAACCTCCGCATATTTTAGGAGGCCTTGTATATCGTTGTAGTTCTTGGGCAATCGATCTTTTTCAATACCAGTAATTTTGGCAAATAATTCGATTGTCAGATCGAGTGCGAAGTCGATTAGTTTTTGAATTTCGCCGTAAGTTAAAGGAAGTCGCCTAACAAGCTCATCATATTTCAGTGCTTCCATGTCGCTATGGGCGAAAACCTTATTTCGCTGATCGCGAAGCATGTCAGTTAGTTTACGGAGACTGTTGAGTCGTTTTTTCCATAAATTGGAAAGGTCATGAGTGGTTATACGCACAGTAACCATTCTGTAATGATTTCCGAACAGTTTTTCATATGAGCGTTGAGACTCAACTTCCTTGGGGTAAAAACGCTCCTCGTCCTTTGCCAATGGATGAACGATTGGATTAAGCCTGTCAAAGTTTGGTCGATCACCGAATATAGAGATTGCAAGTGCGTCGATTTCAGCAGAATGAGACTTGACGTCTTCTATCAAGTTCCTAATACTGACGTCGCTTTTGGCATCAAATAACCGTGCGCAATTCATGAAACATGATTCGGTTAATGCAAGTTGTGTAAAGCTGAAGAAGCAGCCAGCACAAATTACTTAATTCTCATAGTCAGAAGATGCTTTAGACAGTTCGCGAAGGATTGCTAGTTCCGTATTGGCATAAAATGCCTCGTTGTACAGATAGCTGCAACGCTCGAACAGCTCAAGAAGGCCGGCGTCTAATTCTTTCTTGGCAGCGTCAACCGTATGGTCCAATTCGTGGTTCATGTTAGAAAAATCCTGAGCAATTGTCGTAATAAACTATTCTACAAATGTGTCGTTAAGAATATAGCCTTCTACATAGCCTATCGAAATGGGTGCTTTAGCAGCGATATGCGGCGACCAGGAGCATTGTTCCCAGCACGAACAGCAATGTGGACACAGCTATCCAATGGCTGTCGCCGGTCTTTGGGAGTGTCGCAGTTGTCGCGGTGGCAGCTTTGGGCTTGGGGACTTTAGCGACCGTGGTCTTGGTTGCTGTCGTTGTTGTCTTGGTTGTCGCGGCCGCTGGTTTCAGCGCCGGATTAGTCGTGGGCCCAGTGGCGGACTCTCCAGCGGTGGGGCTTGAATCGTCGGGAGACTTGTCCGTGCCATCGCCCGGCACCTCGCCCCCGTCGGTCTCCCCCGTCGGAGGCGTGGCGACATCGGGCTCAACCACTACATGCGGTGCCACCGCACCGGAGGCATCTACCACGCCACCAGCACCAAAGGCCCCGCCGGCAGGCGCCACAAACCGCGCGGACACAAGCGACCCATCCAGGCACGCAACGCCGCCATCGGCACCGGCCGCATCAAGCCACGAGGCATCGACGGAAAGCCGACAGCCGGCCGCGCTATCGCCAAGGCCCGCATCTTGCAGATACACGCCGTAGGCACGCACGCCCGCTCCAGACCCGGCGCCCGCGGCAACGACGCGTCCGCCGCCGCGCACGGCCATGTCGCCTGCGATCACGCCGGCTACCGCCTCGTCCGTAATATCGGCCCCGTCTGCCCGGGCATCGACGGTGCATCCGTCCACCACGAGCGCCTGCGAGACGTGGATCCCGCACTGCGAGCCCGTCGCCGTCAGGGTCCCGGTACCGCGAAGCGTCAGGTTGCCCCACACCTCCATGCCGCACAGCGTAATGTCCGCATCGGGCGCATGCGACTCCGTCACGGAGTTTTGCCCGGCAAGCGTCAGCACCAGGTCGCCCTCGGCGCCGATGGCCTCGCCCGCGTAGCCGTTAAGCTCCAGATGGTCGGTATCGGTCCAGGCCCAGCCGGGGCCCGACACGCCCGGCTCGTAGTACGTCGCGCCCGCGATGATGAGGCTCTCCGCGCCCGCGGCATAAGAAGGCCTGCCCAGCAAAATGCATAGGCAGGCCATGGCAACAATCGCAATGTAATGACGGCTGGTGTGGGACTCGGCAGCAAACATACCCGCTCCGATCTTCGCGGGAGCCAATAGAATGTGCACCAGAAAATGCCCTGGTAACAGCAGTTATTAGTTTAGCGAGATTAAGCCGTAAACAAAGGAAATGTCCCTGAACAGTTCCAACAATTAGGTGTAAATCGTTTTGTCAATCGGTGAAAGGAGGAATCTGTCAGCGTTGAACAAAACTCAAATCGCCGACGAGCTCGCTCATCATCGCAGGCTTTTCAACGCCACAGTTGCTTAGGGGCTGCTTACAAAGGAGTTTTAAGAGATTGTATTAAGAAGTCGGGTGGCATTTCTCATGCTAACTATAAATGCGGGGTTAATAAATTGCTATTGAAATATACTGATTCTGAAACTTCTAATTGCAATTGAACCGACTCGCTGGTTAGCCTGGTTGATAGTGAGCTGAATTGGAAGCAGATGGTTGGAAGAATATGCAATACGGGGCAACGGCATTCGGGGACATCATCCCTAACGCCACCTAAACTAAATGTTAAAAATAGCAAATAGGCCGTGTTGGCTAATTCCGACATGGCCTATTTGCTATTAATGAATTATAGCTGAGCTAGCATCTCGTTGATATCCCTACTGAACTTGGCATTCTTATCGGCACGATCAAGTTCGACTTTCCGTCTCTTTACTTCTTCTTCGTGAGCGCGCTTACGCTCGTTATTAACCATTCGCACATACTCGTTGTTCGCCCAAGTTACTGCATTCGAGACATATTCGACGGTGCCTCTAGCTCTTTCTTTGTTATAGCCAACATTAAAAACCTTAATTATTCTCCCTGTGATTTCGAACCAATTCGGATCAAGATGGAATCCATCGGTGCAAAAGGATCTATGCCTAAAACTCTTAAAGATTGTCAGCCACTGTCCACGAAGATCATCGCTCATCTCAAAATAGATTGTGCCGTCATCCCATTTCTTTTTTATGATTCGCATTTGAAGAACGTCAGAGGTGTCAATAATCGACTCTTCTGATTGTTTCGATGCGAGTTTGGTATCGGCTGCTTTTGATAGCACTTCGATATCGAGCAGCACGGACTCTATGTTCGCATAGCGATCGCTAGGATTCTGCGCAATCATATGCTCTACGACTTCGTCTAAATAGGCGTATTCCGGGGCAACGTCTCCAATTCGTTTGTAGTTTGTTCCCTGGGGCACTGCCCCCGTAAACAGTTCATTAAGTATTAATCCATAAGCATAGATATCGCTTCGCTGATCGCATTTTCCGCCTTTTACTCGCTGTTCGGGTGCAGCATACTGAAAATTAGCCAATCTATCCGAGGCAACTGTCTCTACTGTTGCGCCCGGATAATGTGTTTCAATATGCGCTATACCGAAATCAGAGAGAAAGAGTCGATTTAGCTTGCCATCATAAAGCAGATTCTGGGGCTTAACGTCTCTGTGATAGTTTCCGTCTGAATAAAAGCATCTTAGTCCGTCCAATAGCTCAAGGAACATTTTTAACAGTATCGTGCTTGTAAATTCGCCAGGATTAGACATTAAATTTGCAAGGCTGCCGTTCATTAATGGCATCACATAAAATGGTTGCTTGCCATCGTCAGTAATTAAGCATCCGAAATCAACCGCATTTACAATGGACCTGCACTTACAGTCATGCTCAAATCGTGCCTCCTGAATAAAGCGCTTGAGCTTAGAAGTATTTCCGGCAGCTTCTGCATTCAATAGTTTGAGTGCATACCTCACTCCATCAGGGGTTTCGACCTCAAATACTGTGCCCGCTCCCCCATTTCCAATCGATTTAACTCTAGTGTAGGACTCAGTGAAAGTTTCGAAGACCTTTAATCTTCGAGTTGAGACAAGAGAGGGTTTATTCTGATTGAATTTATATGCTATAGCTTTATATGAAGGAACCACCATGGCATTACCGGATAAATCAAAATCTAGGTAGTTAAGAAAATCGCGGCGTTTAAGCTCCTTAAGGATTAGCGGATCAACATCAATAACTGTTACGCGTCCGCCATGACCGTCGTATAGCTTCATTATTTCTGAAAGCGTTTTTTCGAGCGTGCTATCGAGAAGATTGTTAAACATTCGATCCTCGCATCCGGACATCAGTCGCATTAACTAAATGATATGTAAAGTCGAGAGCAATTGATGAAAGATTAATCATTGTTATAACTAGCTTTCCAGGTGAAGCAAAACCTGTCGTTCGGCTTCTGGAAAGGCATTGTGTTCGATCATTCTTGCCGAGCTAATTCGTCCTAGGGTTGATTGCGCGGCTATCGTATCGCCAGCGCAGCTTTGTACCGTTCCTTCTACGATTTTGTGTCTCAGCTTATTTGGAATAGCCGAGACTCCCTCTTTGGTGATGGCGACGCCTGTAACTATTTTGGTTTCATCCGCGCCGCGATATGCGGTCTTACTGAGCGATAGAGAGTGCCCATACCGCTTAACGATTTGAAGAAGCTTCTTCTTAAATGCTGCAGGATTACTAAATGGCGTTTTGGACGAGAAAGTCAAGTCATCAACGTATAGAGAAAATCTGCAGCCATGATTACATGCGAGATTATGCAACTCGTTAAACATATCTTGATATGCAAAGAAAGCCACAAGCTGAGAGCATGGGCTTCCGGTTGGAATTACAGTGGAACCGTCCTCTAGCGTAAGTGTAGTTAAATCGCTAAGCAGGGAGGACACATCGCTGCTGCATTTAAATCTATCTTTGAAGAGCCGGTAGACGCGCTCCCGCGAACACGTGTCATAAAAAGCGTGCAAATCTGACTGAATAAAATAGACAGAGTGCTCATGGTATTTGCCGTTATCCACATGGCAGACGCCTTTGCATCCAGAGAATACCCAGTTTGGAATCGAAATTCTGCTCAGCAAGTTCTTTATGCGGCGTTGGACTTGCTTTAAATCGCTACAAGGATCGAAGATAGTTCGCAATCCCCCAGAACCTTTTTCAATTTCGCTGACGTTGTAATTGATGAAATCCTTGGCATGTAGGAGCGTAGAGTACTCCATCTGAAGAATCGTAGCGAGTTTACGCTTATTGCTTAACTTATACAGAGGACTCTGGTCAATTTTGTAGCCTCTACTTGCCATTGCTGTAAGCCTCGATCACTTTTGACATCAGGGAAGTGATGAATTTCTGGCCGGCTTTGTTCAGCTCTGCGTCCTCATAGTCTTCTGAAAAACGCACTAACGTCGATACGCGAAGACCGAATAATTCTGAATAGCGTTCAAGTAGATCCATAGAGACTTTTTTCTTCCCGTTTTCGATTTCGGAAAGATAGCTACTAGAGATGCCGAGCAATTCGCTCATTTCCTTGGCGCTGTATCCGTATATGCCCCGTAACCTTTTAAGCGTATTACCCAGCATTCCCCACTCTCCTTGCAGACTAAAAGGAGCTAAAAATCAAATACTGGGCGGGCTACCACGAGATGCTAGCAACCAGTCAACAAGCTTATGAGCTTGTGAAGCACTTCTAATAAAGCGCCAAGAAGCTCTAGGAGTCCTATTAGCGTTTGAAAGTCTTTCGGAGCCTTCTTACGCTTTTCAACTCGCAGCTTCACTCGAGGTCGGCCAGCAACATGACTGTTTCCGGAATCAGGTAACTTCTGTGCCATAAAGCACACCCCCTTTCTCGCTGCAGTTGCAGCGTCCCAAGGAAAGGAGAGGTTCTTCCGGTAACACCCGCCCAGCTTCGTGCGCCCGCGCATCCC
>ERZ1034842.665-NODE-665-length-12132-cov-119.547073_pt1 | contig 12132 bp, 20 predicted proteins | sample MGYA00520634_ERZ1034842 | MGnify/ENA primary metagenome ERZ1034842 (study PRJEB33766, sample SAMN09781734) | gut metagenome | biome: gut microbiome | host: Homo sapiens | place: Madagascar | study: EMG produced TPA metagenomics assembly of the PRJNA485056 data... | reverse complement strand
CCCAATGGATTTAAGGGGGTGAGTAAATGGCAGCTGATGGCTCCATTATCATCGAGACAAAGTTGGATTACTCCAAGGCGGCAAATCAACTCACAAAGTTGCAAAACAAGGTCGCAGAAGTTGACGAAACGCTGGATTCATTAGGTTCCGGGAAGTCTCAGCTTGAGGAAAAATCAAAGGCTCTAGCCGGAGAACTTGATTTGGCGAAAAAGAAGCTGTATGAAATGCAGTCTGCGGCAAATGGAACATATACCTCAGAGCAAATCACGACTCAAGTTGAAAATGTAAAACAGCTTCAATTTCAGTGGGACCAAACTGAAAACGCGATTAACCGCATTAACAAAAAAATTGAGACTTCGACCCAAACCTTAAATAAAACAAAAGAATCCGCCGGGGAAGTTGAACGGGCCCTTGCAAAAGCCGATCAAGAATTAGCCGAGATTAGAAGTTCGTCTGTAATATCTTCGGAAAGGATCGTCTCTCTAAAAAACGAGCTGGATGACTTAATCACCAGAAAAGCGAAGTTGGAATGGGCTGGAGTCGGTATAGGACATAAGGAATACGACGAAATCAGTAAAAGAATTGCAAAAATCAATAGTCAGCTAGATGAGTACGCAGGGGAAACAAAGGAAGCCGCAAGCGGTTTGGACGTTTTTGCGAAAAGATTCAAGACGCTATTGAAGCGCGTTTTTGTTTTTACTGTTATTTTGTCTGCTTTGCGTCGGATCAGAGCTTACCTCTGGGACGTCATTAAAACCGATTCTCAGGCATCCGCCGCGTTTGCCCAACTAAAGGGGGCACTGCTTACATTGGCACAGCCTATAATCAGCGTTGTTGTTCCAGCCTTTACGCTGCTGGTGCATGTGCTCACTGCCGTTGTATCTCAGCTTGCCCGTTTGGTGGCGATGATTTCAGGGAAAAGCATTGACTCAGCAAAGAAATCAGCTAAAGCCTTAAACGATCAGACAAAGGCGTTGAAGGGGACCGGGAAAGCGGCCAAAGACGCCGGGAAATCCTTGGCGGCTTTCGATGAGATCAATCAGCTGTCGGACAACAGCTCGTCTGCGTCCGGTGGCGGGGCAAGCTCCACCGACATTGCTCCTGATTTCAGTTTCCTTGACGGCGTAGATGAACGACTTCGCAAAATTGCAAATGCGGTGCTTCTAATTGGAGCGGGGCTTGCTCTATGGAAGATTTCATCTAAGCTCCCCGGTACGCTGGGAGAGATCGGCACAAAGTTGGCCGGAATGGCGATTGCCATCGGGGGCCTCATGCTGATGTTTGACGGCTTAAAGGACGCCTGGGAAAACGGGCTTGACTGGACAAACCTAATGGAAATCATCGCGGGTGCAACGGCCCTCGTGGGCGGTCTTACTATTGCTTTTGGCAAAAACGGGACGGCTATCGGGCTGGTTGTTGCAGGATTAGCGGCGCTGGTAACTGGATTTGCGGACGCAATGGAAAACGGCGTAAACCTCAAGAACACCTTGATGGTTCTGGCCGGGATTATTGCGACCGGCCTTGGAATCGGGATGCTGACCAACAATACGCTCCCAGCTTTAGTGGCCGGTATTATGGCCGTCCTTTATGCTATCACTGTTTTGGTGGGCAATGGCGACCAGCTGATGCAAAACTTCAAGGAGATTTTTGCCGGGGCTGCTGAGTTTATTGACGGTCTTATCCATCAGGATGTTAATAAAATGCTGAACGGCTTGAAAAAGATGGTGAAAGGGGCGCTGAACGCTGTTTTGACCATTGTCGGCAGTGTTGTAAATTTGATCATTCGTGGGTTGAACTGGCTGATCGACAAAATCAACAGCATTTCATTCTCCGTTCCCGATTGGGTCCCTGGAATCGGCGGAAAGAGCTGGAGCGCCAACATTCCTCACGCGGCTGAATGGGGTATTCCTCAGCTTGCACAGGGTGCAGTTATCCCTCCAAACCGGGAGTTCTTGGCGGTGCTGGGCGACCAGAAGTCCGGGACTAACATTGAAGCTCCGCTTGAAACCATCGTTCAGGCGTTTCGGCAGGCTTTGGCGGAACAGGGCAAGGACGGGAGTAATCGGCCTATCATTCTGATGCTCGACCGTCGTGAGCTTGGCCGTGCCGTTGTTGATGTTGGCAATCAGGAAAATGTTCGTGTAGGCGTATCTTTGACATAAGGAGGACGATATGAGCGGAATTTCTATTGACGGTGTTGAGTATGACCGAGTGCATGTCGTCAGCCTGAAGCGCTCTTTTTCCGTACTGGACGGCCCGAATACTGGGCGCGTCCAGACGGGAGAAATGCGCAGGGATATCATCGGGACATACTACAATTACACTCTTAAAATTGAACCCGACCAGTCTAATGCCTCGATTGCGCAATATGATGCGCTGTATGAGATTATTTCTTCCCCTTCTGCAAGCCATACTATCAAAGTCCCGTATGGGCAGGGGTGGAAACAGTTTAAAGCATACGTCACAAGCGGCGCTGACAACCTAATGCTGAAAACGGACGATTACAGCAAGTGGGACGGCCTGGAGATCAACTTCATAGCCATGTCCCCTGAAAGGGTGCCTGCATGAGCAGTAAACTGATTTATCGGGATGTTGCCGTTGGGGCGGAGGAGGATGCCACAGTAACGGCAACCGGCGCACATGGCCTGTCTGATACATCACTGCTCCCTTCTGGTGCAAACACTCCGCCGCTGTGCATCTTAGAGCACAATTTCTGGCGGCTTAACGGTACCCACATGGTATACGATGGGCAGGCCATTGCATTCCTATCCTCTGAGATTTCGAATGAAAACTGTGGATTCTCCGAAACGCCCAAAATACGGATCGATTTTGATAGCAACTACACCACGCTTGGCATTTCCCTGAAGTTCTCTCCGGATACAGGAGACTACTGCAAGCAGGTGACTGTCGCTTGGTATCAAGGGGAAACGCAGCTTGCGTCTCAAGTATTTACACCTGACAGCGCCATTTATTTCTGCGAAAAGACGGTATCTGCTTTTAACCGAGTGGATATCTCACTGGACAAAACATCCCTTCCGCGGCGCCGAGCAAGGTTAGATCAAATCGTGTTCGGCATCATCCGGGAGTTCCAAGGCGGGGAGATTGGCAGCGTAACCATTCAGCAGGATGTCAACCCAATTTCTGCCGAACTTGCCATCAATTACCTGGATTGGGAACTGAAAAGCAATTCAGACACAGAGTACATTTTTCAGCTCAAGCAACCGGTAGAAGCATACCACAATAACAAACTGATCGGCGTGTTTTACGTTGACAACATCCCAGAGCGGACCGGTGTGGGTGACTACTCCGTAGAGTGCCAGAACGCTTTGGGTGTGCTGGACAACTACGAGTGGCCCGGGAAAATGTATACCGCAGACACGTCGTTTTTATCTGTGGTCAATGAGATTGTAAGCGGCGCATTTGAGGTTGACATTGAAACCACCCTTGCCAGTGCGAAAATCAAAGGTTATATCCCAGACGGAACCAGGCGCGAAGCACTTCAGCAGGCGGCTTTTATCGTCGGCGCAGCGGTAGACACCAGCAAAACAAAGAAAATCCGCTTCTTTGCCCCAAAATACGAAAATCCTACCGCGTTGCCTGATCGGGATGTGTTTGAGGGCGGAAGCGTAAAGCAGGAAGCTATTGTTACCGCGGTCATCGTTACATACCACACCTATACCCAAGGAACCGGCAACTCCGGGGATGAGGTAATCACTGTAAATGGTGTGAAATATGTACACACAACGGGGACGGTACGCATTGACAACCCAAATGTAACAGCGTCCGACAAACAGAACATCAAAACCGTGCAAGATGCTACGCTGGTCAATGCCAGCAATGCCCAGACTGTTGCAAAGCGGGTGTATGACTACTGGATGCGACGAAAAACTGTGGAGACCAGCATTGTATGGGAAGATCAGAATATGTTGGACTACATTACCGTACCGACTCCATGGGGCCAGGATATGACTGGGAGCCTCACATCTGCAAAAATTACATTGTCAAACCTGACCACGGCCGAAATTGAGGTGATGGTATGATTTACTACCAGCGCAAGAGGGAGACCAAAGTAAACGAGGACGGCTCCACCACCACCCGGTGGAGGGTATCGGCCTACCCCGGCAAGGGCACCGCTGGCAAGCAGGGAGCTCCCGGCTGCGTGGTGGTGTATTGGGACAAGGAGTGAGGGCTATGGATCTTAATCTGATCACCAACCGCACCCAGGCCGACGTGGACCGGGTGGCCGCTTTGGCCGCCCGGGTAAGCGCCGGGACGGCGACGGAGGCCGAAAAGACGGAGTGGGCCAGCGACCTGAAGGGGGCCTACAACGCCAGCGACCTGAACCGGGTGGGCGCCGCCGTGGCCTATGTGGCCGGGCGACTGAACGGCTACGGCTACGCCGTGACGGTAAACCCCAAGCAGGACTGGACGGTGAGCGACATCCCCACAGCGGGGCAAATGGCCGCGTATCTGCGGGACGTGGCCACCCTGCGGGGGTCCATCGCTGTAATGGCCAGCACGCCGCCCACGCCGGACAGCGCCAGCGGGCTGACCTGGAAGGAGGCCAACGACATTGAGCAGATCCTTTTGGACGTGGACGAGCTGCTGACCCGCATGGCGGCGGCGTGGTTTTATTCCGGGGAAATTTGGTCGGGGGAAATTTGAAGGGGGCGATTTTATGCAAAGTAATGAACGATGGTCGTTTATCCCGGGAACGGATAATCAGTACCTTATCAGTACAAAAGGAAGGGTGCTGAGTTTGTCAAAGGAGCCTATGCTTGTCACTCCTCATAAATTATGCAGTGGATACGTTGATGTTGGCATTCACGGAAAGCGCTGTTCGATTCACCGTCTCGTAGCACAAGCATTTATCCCCAACCCGAACAATTATCCTGTTGTGAATCACATCAACGAGAAAAAAGACGATAACCGCATTGAAAATTTAGAGTGGTGCAGTTATTCAAAAAACAATTCTTATGGGGAAGCGCATGAAAGCAGAAAACGAACAAAAGGTGCAAAAGTTCGGTGCTATTCTCTTAATGGAGATTTTGTCGGTGAGTTTTACAGTATGGTAGAAGCCGGGAAGCAACTTGGTTGTTCTTTTAGCGGGATCGCAAATGCAGTCAGAAACAAAGACGGGAAATTCCGCAATTTGTATTTTGTCAAAATGAAGGAGGCGAATCAGCATGAATGATCGCATTCCACTTTACCCCGGTCGGGTAAAAATGACCCCGGTGGCCGGACAGGCCAACACCTACGACATGGTGCGGGCGGACGACCCCACCCAGGCGGGCACGCCGCTGAATAAGGCCACGCTGCTGAAGGACGCCACGGCGGCGCTGTATGGCTTGGGGACGGATGCGGTGCCGGATGATGTGCTGGCGGAGCTGGGGAAGTATAAGCAGCATTGGTGGAGAAGGAGAGTGCCTAAAACAACTGGGTATATAGAAGATCTGGTTGTTGCTAACGGATGGTTGTCTAAAGGTTCTGGAAATATCAATTACGCAAAAAGCATTTCAATTTCCAGTGCAGGAGAAATTACATTCCAAAGTGAAGGGGCTATTCCTATAACAGGGACTTTCCCATCAACTGTTTTGGACACCCCGATAAATTCTCTGAAATCTCAATTGCCTTGTTATATAAAAACAACAGCTGGGGGAGATTTTACCTCAAGCACAATTTTATATTTGTCCGAGAATACAGAGATTACAAAAGGTGATTATTCTGGAGACAGCGACTATGGCATTTATATGTCAAATGGGTATACGGTAACTGCTAAATACGTCTCCCACGAAGCAGGTTCTTGGCAATACGTCTATTCCTCCAACCGCAGCGCCTACCCCGACAGCGGGACGCAAGACGGATATGAATACGAGTATCTGGGTATCCCCTTTGACAACGCGGTGACCGCGCCCAAGATCGAGACGGGGAGCTATGTAGGGACGGACACTTTTGGAGCAGACCACCCTAATACACTGACGTTTGGGTTTAAGCCGAAGTTCGTGATTTTTATTGATAATGGATATTATAATGGTTCAAAAACCTTATATGAGGCTTTATTCCAAAGAGCGCGAAATCTTATAAATTGCGAACTTTTACCTGATAGTTATGGCGATTCTGCTTATTTTTTAGGCCCATTGGGGTATGGCGGACACCAGTACACAGACTGGAAAGAGGCTGCATGGAAAACAAATGGCGGGAAAACTATAAACTGGCTCTCCACTAATTCTGCCGCGTATCAGTTCAATGAAATCAATCGCACCTATTACTACATTGCCATCCGCTAAGAAAGGAGGAATCCTATGAGAATCATAGAAATTCAGGCGCTGGAAAACGGCGCCCACCGCAACCAGACCGTCAGCGGGGCGGTCGCTGTCCCCGATGGCTGGGCGGAGATCCCCGCCGACGTGGCCATCCCGGAGACGTTCCCCTTTGTTGATTTGGCGGTGGAGGGCAGCAAGGTGGTAAGCATGACGGCTAGGGTGGTGCCAGACCCTGAACCCCAGCCCGAGCCGGAGCCCACGGAGACGGAGCAGCTGCGGGCGGACGTGGACTTCCTGGCGGCTATGGCGGGGGTGACGTTATGAGCGTGTATGAGCTGGCGCAAAAGTATTACCCCCGGCTGTGGGACCGGGCGCGGCTGGAGGCCCTGCTGGCGGCGTGGCGGCTGACCCAGGAGGAGTTTGACCGGCTGGTGGGCCGCGAGGAGTAAGCGGCAAGGGCAGAGCCCTTGCCCTACGGGGAAGGACTCCCATACAGATAGAAAGGAGATGGCAGCATCGAACTTGCACAAATCATTTTGAGCGCTGTCACCGGCTCCGGCATCACCGCAATTATCCTGGCCGTCATGCAGCGAAAGTGGGCCAAGGATGACAAGCAGGACGCCGTTGTGGCGGCGCTAAAGGTCCTGATGGTGGACAGGGTCCGCTATTTGGGACAGAGGTACGTAGCAGAGGGCTGCATCAGCCTGAGCGACAAGGAGACCATCAAGGACATGCACAGCGCCTACAAGGCGCTGGGTGGCAACGGACATCTCAACACTATCATGGAGGAGGTCGAGGACCTCCCGCTACGAAAGGAGTAAAAATTATGAACGCTGAGTACATCTACAACATTTTTGAGGCCACGGAGCGCAACCACGACCACGACCTGCTGATCGGCATGGCCAAGCTGAAGGCGGCCAAGCCCCTGCCCGAGGGCATGGACGAGCAGGCCCTGGGCAAGTTTTTGGGCAAGCACTACCACGAGCTGGTGGAGGCCTACGCCGCCCGGGATCTGGCGGTGATGGAAGAAGTCGTGCTGGCCTGCGAGGCGCAGGACGCTGAGGACGCAAAGGAGGCGGAGTAATATGGATTTTGGCATTGTTTCTGTGGCGGCTATCACAGTCATTTGCTATCTGGTGGGCATGGTGGTCAAGGCCATCCCCCACATGGAGGACAAGTATATCCCCATCGCCTGCGGCCTGTGCGGGGCGGTGCTGGGCCCCGTGGGCCTGTATCTGGGGCTGGAGGGCTTCCCGGCCACGGACTACATGACCGCCGTGGCGGTGGGTATTGTGAGCGGCCTGGCGGCCACGGGCATCAACCAGGTGGGCAAGCAGCTGAGCAAGGAGTGATTGTATGCTCAAAATCGCCATTGATGCGGGCCACTTCAAGGGGACGCCGGGGCGGCGGTGCTTAGCCGCCCTGGATCCCGCCCAGACGGGAGAGTGGGAGCTTAACCGCCGGGTGGCGGACAAGCTGGAGGAGCTGCTGGCGGGGTATGACTGCCAAATCCTCCGGGTGGACGACAAGACCGGGGACAAGCTGATCGACCTGGGGGACCGGGTGGCGGCGGCCAACGGCTGGCCCGCCGACGTCTACCTGTCTATCCACCACAACGCAGGTATCAAGGGCGGCAGCGGGGGCGGCTGTGTGGTCTACACGGCCCCCGGCTGTCAGGTTAAAAGTAAGGCCCTCCAGCGGGCCGCCTACGGGGCCGTGGTGAGCCGGACGGGGCTGGTGGGTAACCGGGCCACCCCCATGATGGAGCGCGGCCTGTATGTGCTCCGGCGGACGAAAATGCCCGCCATCCTGATCGAGTGCGGATTTATGGATTCCAGCACCGACGTGCCTGTGATCATGGGGCCGTACTTCGCGGCGCAGGTGGCGGACGGGCTGCTGGCGGCGCTGGTAGAGGTATTTGACTTGACGGAGCGCAAGGAGGTGCGGGAGCGGATGAGCTATACCAAGAGGGGCGGGGCCCACATTGTGGAGGTGCCGGTCAAGGACTTCGCTGTCCGGCTGGTGGATAAGGCCAAAAAGACGGCGTACAGCGGCAACTACTGCAACGCCGGATTTTTTGGCAACTACAACGAGGGCCGCGACAAGTTTACCCTCCCCGTGGGCCACACGGTGGCGGCCATGGCGACGGACAACAAGTGGGTCAACCACTACTGCGCCCAGCGGGGCAAGGTGTCCGGCGGCAAGCTGGTCTATGCTGAGCCGGGGCGGACGGAAACCACCCTGTTTGTCCGGGGCAATTTGTCGGACATGGGAGAGGTGAGCGCGCCCCCGGAGGGCTGCGCCTATGCCATTGCGGGCGTGCCCGTACTGCGGCAGGGCAAGGCGGTGAGCTGGGCCACAGCAAAGGCTCAGGGCTGGGAGGCGTCCAGCCTGTACGCCACCTGGCACATCTTCGCCGGGTACGGCCAGGACCGGAGCAGGATCACGGTGGTGGCGCTCAGGACCACCACGGGCAACCTGATCGCCAGCGGCGAGGGGGCCAAAAAGCTGGCGGCCCTGGGGCTGCGGGAGGCCATCAAGCTGGACGGGGGCGGCAGCACCATCCTGAGGGTGGGCGGCAAGACCCCCGTATGCACGGCGGGCAACCGGCGGATCTGCACGGTGCTGACCTTTGGGGGCAACCCCTACGCCGCCCCCACAAAAACGCTGGCCAAGGGCAACCGGGGCGAGGGCGTGCGGTGGCTCCAGTGGGAACTGAACGACCGGGGCTTTGCCTGCGCGATTGATGGCAGCTTTGGCCCGGGGACCAAGGAGGCCCTAATGGCGTATCAGGTGAGCGCGGGGCTGGTGCCCGACGGCAGCTGCGGCCCGGCGACAAGAAAGGCGCTGCAAGAATAAAAAGCGCATTTTAGCGCGGAAAGGAAAACGGCGGGATGTCTGCAACACTTCCCCGCGCTTTAGCGTTCTGCAAGCCGCGGTGTCGGGATGGACACTCAGCACAGGATGTTACGAGAGAATCTATCATCAATGGCCCCACAGCGTGCGATTTCTTATGTTCTGTCCTTCGATCTTCCTCCGGACGAGACTGCGTGCATCATTGAGTGCGATGTCCGGGGGAAATCCTGCGCACAGGTAGGCTTTGAACTTAATTTGTCGCCGGACACGATCAAGAAGTATCGCCGCAGGGCATATCGTAAAATTGCAGACGGCCAAAGAGAGAGCATCGACTTTTAGTCGGTGCTCTTTTTTTGATGGCACTTCCCTTACACTTTTCGGACGCTTTTAAGCGCCCGTTTTTTTGTATGATAAAAACAGAAAGAAGGTGGGGCGATGTATGAGCGGCTTTTGGCCTGCGGCTATCCAGAAGATATGGCTCGAGATATCATCGCACAGCACAGCGATCCAGCAGAATTAGAGCACTACGTCCGCTTGATCGAGTTGTTATACGACGACCGGAGGGAATATGTATAGCTTTTTCAACCCCAACCCATGCGGGAAAAATGTGGGTGATTGCACCGTGCGGGCGATCTCTAAAGCTACCGGGATGGAATGGGGCGAGGTCTACTTGCGCCTCTGCATCCAAGGGTATCTGGACGGGGATATGCCGTCAGCTAACGCTTGCTGGGGACGGTATCTCCGCAGCATCGGATACCGGCGGTACATAGTACCGGACACCTGCCCGGACTGCTACACGGTTGGGCAGTTTGCTAAGGATCACCCGGGAGGAACCTATATCCTGGCTCTGTCCGGCCATGTGGTTTGCGTCCGCGACGGCGTGATATGGGACAGCTGGGACAGCAGCAACGAGAACATCTTGTATTATTGGGTCAAGGAGGATGACTAAAATGGCGTACACACCTTACGGAGGGCAGAATTCCTATTACACACAGCCCATGCCGGATAACCTGGCACAGCTCCGTCAACAGCAGATGTCTCCGATGATGGCACCGCAGCCACCGCAGAATCCGGTAGCGCAGAGCGGTGTGCAGTGGGTCAGCGGCGAACAGGAGGCCCGGAACTGGATGATTGCGCCCAACGCTGCCGTGGCTCTGTGGGACAGCTCCGCGCCCACCGTGTACCTCAAACAGGCGGACGCCAGCGGGAAACCATCGCTTAAAATATACGACCTCGTAGAACGCACAGAAACGCCCCGTACAGCGTCGCATAAGAATGACGTGGAGTTTGTTACCAGAAAAGAATTTGATGCACTGGCGGCACTTGTGGGCGAATTGAAGGGCAAGAAGGCAAAGGAGGACAATGCAGATGGCTAACCCCTTTCTTAACGCTTTGGGCGGCGGGAACACGCCGGTAGGCCGGTTCCAGCAGATGATGCAACAGTTCAATCAGTTTCGGTCCTCGTTCCAGGGGGATCCGAAAGCCGAGGTTGAGAAACTTTTGCAGTCCGGCAGAATGAGCCAGCAGCAATTGAACCAGCTACAAGAAATGGCAAAGCAGTTTCAGGGCTTGCTTAAATAAGCAAGCAAAGGACTAACTTAAGCAAACAACTAAGCAAGGTGTTTACTCAATCATTAGGTTAATCAATATCGTGGCCACGATTTGATAATAAAAAACTGAAAGGAGTTTTTCTATGTCTCTTTCTTCTGACGGCGGTCCCATGCTAACTATGCCTGTGACCCCAACAAGCTCTGGCGGATCCAGCGGCTTTGGTTGGGGTGACAACGGCGCTCTGTGGCTCATTGTTTTGTTCCTGTTTATCTTTGCAGGTGGCTGGGGAAATGGCTTCGGCAACAACGGCGGTGGATCTGGCGGCGTAGTGGACGGCTATGTGCTGACCTCTGACTTCGCCAATGTAGAACGCAAGATTGACGGGGTAAACGATGGGCTTTGCAATGGTTTCTACCAGCAGGCCCAGCTTGTCAACGGCACCAACATGGCGATGGCAAACGGCTTTGCGCAGGCTGAGCTTTCCCGTAGTAACCAGCAGGCGGCCCTCATGCAGCAGTTGACTGCAATGCAGATGCAGAACCAGGAATGCTGCTGCGAGAACCGGGCCGCCATTGCCCAGGTGCGGTACGACATGGCCACCCAGGCCTGCGATACCCGGAACACGGTAAACACCGCCGCCCGGGACATCATCGACAACCAGAACCAGAACAGCCGGGCCATCCTGGACTTCCTGACCCAGAGCAAACTGCAGGATCTTCAGAGCGAGAACCAGGGGCTGAAGCTGGCGGCGTCTCAGGCCGCCCAGAACAACTACCTGATCTCCCAGCTGCGGCCCACGCCCATTCCCAGTTACCAGTCTTGTAATCCGTGGGCGGGCGGCAGCTACACGGGATGCGGGTGCTCCTGACAACTGCATAGCGTAGCTTTTTCGTGATCTCACGAAAATGGTCGGCCCCGTGCCGATACTGACAACAACGCGGCGGGGCAATAGCCCTGCCGCTGTATTTTTAGAAAGGACTGAAATATATGGCTGAATATGTGAACCCCGGAATCGTCACCGTTCCCGCCGGTCAGAATGTGCCAATGGTCTCCACGGCGGCTTGCGGCAAGCCCTGCATCGTCCACCGCGAGGGCAGTGGGCTTGTCACGCTGCGCGGGCTGACGCAGCAGTGCAAGGCGCGCTTTAAGGTAAGCTTTGGCGCGAACATCGCCGTCCCCACGGGCGGAACGGTAGGTGCGATCACCACGGCACTTGCTGTCAACGGTGAAGCGCTCAACGGCGCAACGGCAACCGTCACCCCTGCCGCGGTGGAAAACTATTTTAACGTCTACGTCAGCGCCATCGTGGAAGTGCCGCGCGGCTGCTGCGTGACCGTCGCGGCAAAGAACACCAGCGCGGAGGCGGTCAACTTTACCAATAGTAATCTGACAATCGACCGCGTGAGCTGAAAGGAGAATGGACATGAGCAAGAAAGCAATGTATGATCTGCGCAATATGCTG
>ERZ1034842.662-NODE-662-length-12192-cov-52.490813_pt1 | contig 12192 bp, 22 predicted proteins | sample MGYA00520634_ERZ1034842 | MGnify/ENA primary metagenome ERZ1034842 (study PRJEB33766, sample SAMN09781734) | gut metagenome | biome: gut microbiome | host: Homo sapiens | place: Madagascar | study: EMG produced TPA metagenomics assembly of the PRJNA485056 data... | reverse complement strand
GTATATTGCGCTGGCGCTCACCGGCTACGCCCTCGGCGATATGCCCAGCGCCAACCGCACATGGGGCGCATACCTCCAAAAGCAGGGTTACAAGCGCCGCATGGTGGAAGCAGACTGCGCCACCTGCTACACCGTGGCAGATTTTGCCCGGGAGTACCCGCGTGGCGTGTACGTACTGGGCTGCTCCGGCCACGTTCTGACCGTTATCGACGGTGCGTGGTGGGACAGCTGGGACAGTGGCGCAGAATGCCCGATCTACTACTGGTACAAGGAGGAAAACGATGCCGATCTATAACGGATACCCGCAAGTGTATTACCCACAACAGCCGCAAGGGCAGCTTGAACAGCTCAGGGCAGCACAGTACCAGCCTCAGCCTGTCATGATGCCGACAATGCAGGGGCAGGCCGCACCGGCTGACAGCGGCTTTATCTGGGTACAGGGTGAAGCGGCAGCTAGGGGCTATCTGGTCGCCAACGGGAGCCGGGTGCTTTTGCTGGATGCCGATGCTGACACCTTCTATATTAAGGAGGTGGGGCAGGACGGCAGGCCGTTCCCGCTCCGCATCTACGACTACAAGGAACGCACCAGCGGCCCCAAAGCGTCGATTACGGCCGCGCAAGCCGCAAGCGGGGAGTATGTCACCCGCAAGGAGTTTGACGCGCTGGCGGCAAAGCTGGAGGCGTTGGAGAAGCAGGAAGCGCCAGAGCCGGAAAAGGAGAGCTAAACAATGAGCAGCAGCTTGTATAATTCGATGGGCCGACAGACCCAGAACCCCATTGGCGGACAGTTCCAGCAGTTTATGGGCCAGATGCAGGGCAAGAACCCGCAAGAGATGATAAACCAGATGCTCACCTCCGGGCAGCTCTCACAACAGCAGCTTAACGCCATTCAGCAGCGGGCACAGCAGATTGCGCCGATGCTCAACGGCATGAAAAATATGTTTGGATTCTAAAATGCGGCCGCATTTAGAATAAATTTCAAAATCTAACGTAAAGGAGTAAAACTATGTCTCTTTCTTCTGATAGCACGGTTCTGACCATGCCGGTACAGCCCGCCAACGGCTACAACAACGGCCTCAACGGCTGGGGCGGCGACTGGATGGGCTGGATCGTCCTCTTTCTGATTTTCGGCATGTTCGGCTGGGGCGGCATGGGCGGCTTTGGCTGGGGTGGCGGCATGGGCATGGGCGGCGCTTCGCCTTATATGACCAGCGCAGTGACCCAGGCAGACCTGCAGCGCGGCTTTGACAACCAGAGCGTCATGAACAAGCTGAACGGCTTGGAAAGCGGCCTGTGTGATGGCTTCTATGCCATGAACACCGGGATGCTTCAGGGCTTCAACGGCGTGCAGCAGGGCCTGAACGGTGTCACCAACGCCATGCAGCAGGGCTTCAACGGCACCAACGTTGCGCTGATGCAGGGGCAGAATGCTCTGGCTACACAGCTGGCAGACTGCTGCTGCAAGACCCAGACCGCGATCCAGGGAGTCAACTACAATCTGGCCACTCAGGAGTGCGACACCCGGAACCAGATGCAGCAGGGCTTCTGCGCAACGCAGAACACCATGAACAACAACACCCGGGACATCATCGAGAATCAGAACAGCAATACCCGCGCGGTGCTCGACTTCCTGACCAATGATAAGATCGCCACCCTGCAGAGCGAGAACAACGAGCTGCGCCGGGCCGCTTCTCAGGATCGCCAGAGCGCGCTCCTGACCACCGCGATGAACGCGCAGACCAACCAGATCATCGGAACGCTTCAGCAGAAGGTTCCCGTGCCTGCCTATCAGGTGCCCAACCCCAACGCCATTTACTATGGCTGTGGGACCGGCTGCGGCAGCTGCGCATAACAAAATAGCGGCAACTGACTGCAATTTGTAGTCTGTTCAGCCCCTGAGCTGATTTTGCAAACCAGAGCGCCGGGGCAGTAGTCCCGGCGTTTTTCTATGAAAGGAGCATTTGAATGACCGTAGCAGAGCTGAAACAGCAGTTTGTAGATTATCTGTACAGCATGGATAAAAGCAAAATGAGCATGATGGAATTGAATACCTATGTTTTCATTTTGAAAACCCTGCTTGATACGGAAAAAGCAGATCCATCCAATTCTTGGATGGATCTCTTAAAAACCGTTTATGCAGTAAATGCGCCTGTTTGTGCAGAAAAGGAGGTTTCGGATAATGGCTGAATTTAGCAACTCCAACACCGTCAGCGTGGCAGCGGGTGAAAATCTTCCCCTGACCGAGACCGCAGTGAAAGCCCCTGCTTGCATCATGCACCGTGAGGGCAGCGGCCTTGTGACCATGCAGGGTATGACCAATCAATGCAAAGCGCGCTTCAAGGTAAGTTTTGGTGGCAATGTCGCCATTCCCACCGGCGGCACCGTGGGGCCCGTTTCCGTGGCGCTGGCTGTCGGCGGTGAGTCACTCAATAGCGCAACCGCCATTGTCACACCTGCTGCAGTCGAAAACTACTTCAACGTTTTCGTTGCTGCGTTCATCGAGGTGCCGCGCGGCTGCTGCGTGACCGTGGCGGTTAAAAACACCAGTACGCAGGCTGTCAGCATTGCAAACAGCAATCTGATCGTTGAGCGGGTAGCATAAGAAAGGAGATAAAGTCATGCTGGATAAACTGAATCGTCTGAAGGATGAGATGTGCGACGAGCTCATGGAACTGACCGACAAAAAGAACCGCTCTCCGGGCGATGTTGAAATGATCGGTGAGATCGTGGACATCATTTTGGACATTCACCGCATCGAGGATTACTGCGAAAGCGGTGAGTACAGCCGTGCGGGCGAGTGGGAAGCTGACATGCGCGGATCCTTCAATCGCGATGCCGGAAACGGTTACAACCGGGGCAACAGCTATGCCAACCGAGGCCGTCACTATGTGCGCGGGCACTACTCCCGCACGGATGGCCGTGAGCGCATGATCTCTGACATCGAGGACATGATGCAGGAGGCCACCGGTGCAGAGCGCGATGCCTACAAGCGGGCCGCTGACATCTTGCGCAACGCATAAGAAAGGGGGGCGGCAGGCATGGACATTGACGAGATCAATGAGCACATCCGCAAGCTCAAGTGCGAGGAAACCAGCTGGCAGAGTGTCAACAAACTTGCCGCCCTCTGCACTGTGCGGGACGAGCTGGAAGAAAAGCAGGCACCTGAAACGCAGATCCAGGCACTGTCACCCGCGACTTATGCGGCGGCGTACTCCACAGCAGCGGAACCGCAAAGCGACTTTGTGACGGCTGCCAGCTCCGTTCCTTTCGGCGGTCTGATGCAGGTGCTTGACGAGCACATGAAGGCAATAAAGCTGGTGTACCCGAAAGAGTATGAGCTAGTAATGCGGAAGATAAGCGACTTGTAAAAAGGCATAGAATGTGCTATTTTTACATAAGCTTCAGCGTTTAGGCACGGGATGCATAATCTAACAGAAAACTAATAAATTGATAATTATTCACGTTAAAACGCTAAATAAATTTGATTTGTAATCAGTGGGTTGCAGGTTCAACTCCTGTCACCAGCTCCAAAAATAAACGCACGAACGATAAAAACAAATCGTCCGTGCGTTTTTCTTTTTGCTTAAAACGCCTTAAAATCTCCTGAATGAACGTGATAATCTAACAAACAATCTAACAAATCAGTACTTCATCTTCTGCATTTCCTGCAACAAATAGGCTGGATCGTTGTGGGAAACGTACTTGTTGGCCGTGGTGGAGAAATTTTTGTGACCCAAGATGGCCTGCACGGCGGTCTTTTCCAAGCCGCACTCCACCATCTTACTGCTGGCCGTGTGGCGCAGCGTGTGTGGATGCACACCCTCTATATGGCATTCCTGCATCAATGCCCGGAACTTTGTAGCCACGTTGCGCTTGTCCAGCTTTGTGCCGGCTTTGGACGGTATCAGCCATTCACACCCGCTGTCCAGCATCCAAAAGGCAATGATCTTGTAAATGGGCTCAAGGATGGGGATGATGCGGTTCTTGCCTGCCTCTGTCTTTTCGCCGCCCTGCATGTACCGCTCTTTCAGGTGCACGTCCTCGCAGCGCATGGAAAGCAGCTCGTCGATGCGCATACCGGTATAAAGCAGCACCATTGCGATTTGCGCCGTCTGCCCAAACCTCGGGTCATTCTGTCGGCTGCTGATCTGCTCGATCTCTTGGGCGGTCAGGGTGCGCTCTGCTTTTCCTGTAGCCGCCGGGAGCTGCAGCAGCATGGCGTAATTTTTGTTTATGATGTCCTGCGCCATTGCCCATTCGCAGATCTGGCTGAAAAGTGTGCGCTGCTTTTCGCAGGAGCTGCGGGAGAGCCCCTTTTCCACCATTGCGTCAATGACCTGTTGATAATCTGCCGCTTTCAAGTCCCGCAATTGTCGGTCGTATAGCGGCGCAGCCTTTGCATAGGCCAGCTCGTACCCCTTTTGCATGTCCGTGCTGAGCTTGTCAAATTTGGGCTGCGCTTTCCATTGAGCATAGGCATCCGCAAAGGTGCATTTCAGACGCGCTGCGGGGGTGTTCTGGGCGTTGTAAGCGTCTAATGCTTGTACGGCTTCGCCTGCCGTTTCAAACGTCCCCAGAACGTCCCTTTTGGCTGTAAGCGCCACATACGGTCTTGCCCGCTCCCCGCTCAGTTTATACACGCTGCCGCTGCCCTTGGGACGGCGGCGCTTTTTTCTTTGCTGTGGAACGGCTTCCGGCTGTTTCTTTCCGCACCACGGACAAAAAGAAGCACCATCCGGGATCTCTTTTCGGCAGCATGGCCTTACGCATTTCATGGCTTACTCCTTTTTCCGCCCGATATATCCGAATGCACCATTTTCGGCAGCGGCCTTTCCGGCCTTGTAGTTGATCTTCAGGTCTTCAATGGGAGGGTGCGGAGCGTCCGGGCATGGATCTAGGCCCATGCTCTGGGCAAAGCTGTATTGGTCGATGATTGTTCCGCATACACTGGCCCTGTTGTTGAGCGGGCAGTGCAGGTTTGCAGCTATCTCCGATATGACAGCAGGCGGGCTGCTGCCGTGACTGCCCTTCAATATGAAGAGAAGTAGCTTTTTCGTCAGCGGCGGCAGTTTTACCACGAGACGGCGCAACTCCGCGTTTAGCTCCTCGTCTGCCTTGTCGTCATCCGGCACTTTGTACAGATCCGGGTGGATCATCTCCATGAACACAGATATGGGTGACACGCCACACGCCGTGCACCAGTCCATGATCTCATCACTGTCCGGGCTGGTGCATCCTTTTTCCCAGCTCTGCACGGTGCGCTCTCCTTTTTCGATGCGCCTTGCGATCTCCGCTTGGCTCAGGCCAGCAGACACCCGGGCTTTTGCAAGTGCCTTTCCGATTTGGCTCGCTGTAAAATAACTCATACTTTCGCCCCCATAAAACCAGTGTGTTTTTAACAAAAAATGGCGCAGAAAAAATCTGCGCCATTCGACAAATTTTATCCGTATTTTGTTTTCCAACGGCGCATGGTAAAATCTGGATTATAAATCGTAGACGTGCACAAAAGAAAGGAGAAACGCAAAATGGATTTTGAGCAAAGAAGCAGTAAAGAAGCTGAAACGACCATCATCGACGGAATGCCCGCCAGCATCCTGACCGGCACCGAACGCACCCCTGCACCCTGGGAGGAATGAGTTATGAAAAAGCTGTCACACTTTCGCACACATGCCCGTGCCCTGCTGGCCTGCTATTTGGATATGACCCCGGAGCAGCAGCGCCTTGCTCTCGCTTACATTCAAGATAAGGCCCTGCCGGAGGTGCAAGCCCTGCGTAACGCAGCCGGTACGCCCGGCGGGGCGCTGGCCGCTGACCTGTTGCAAAATTTGCAGCAGCCTTGCAACCGCGAATAGCAACGTGCATTTTTGCACATTTCTCGTGCATGCCGCGCACATCTTGCAAATACGCATTTTTTTGTGGATTTTTCCACCGAAAACAGTGCTCGAATGGGGATTGATGCCAACAACCATTGGTTTTATAATATGGTTGTAAACATGTTTTGCACGTTAGTTTTTGCGGTAAATGACCTCAAGGCCGTGATCTGGATGATACGACCATGTAACGGTCACTTTGTCAAAAGCTTCCTTTTGCCTTCCGTCAATGGCACGAGTGCTCACAATTTCTTCGTAAAGCCAATCGGGAAGCCCTAGCGATTCATTAGCTTCTCTAACATGCATAAGCCCAGTCGCTTTATTAGTTGTATTGTCCTTCAGGTCGTATGGATTTGTATCAATTGACAGGTATGAGCCATCGTCTGCAAGCGTTATGGTGATGTCGGCATACACATCATGCAACGTCCGAAAAACGCTATCGCTTGTTGTGCCACAATCGGCAACATCCCACATACACTTGCCTATTGAGGTCTCTATTTTCTGATTTTTTTCATTAAATGTGATTTTTTGGCTGATAAGAATAATCGGAGCTCCATCACCGGCTGTCTGCTGATATTTTCCTTTAAAAGTGAAAGCTTGATTTGCAAATGCGGTTCTCGCGTGCTCATACTGTACACTTTTTACAGCGGCATAAAAACGTTTCCCACTTTCATCTATGACGGAAAAGCATTTGTAATCAGTTTCAGGAAAAGGATAAACGGAATAATCCTCCGCGGCATAAGTGTAAAAATAGTCGAAATCGGTTCGTCCGGAAAACTCGACTGTTTGACCCACTTTGTACTGGTTCCCATCCGCAAAAGCCGTCATGGCAAATGGAATAGACAAAGCCGTAGTCAAACCCAATGCAAGAAATGTTCTTCTTTTCATGATTCCACCTCATTTTTCATTTCTTTTCTGGCTTTTTCAAGCTTTTCAAACTCGCTTTGAATGACCGATTTCAGATCATCGTCAAGATTTTCCGCGAGAGAATCAACAGAATCTTTCCAACGCTGGTTAGAGTTCATGCGGCCACGATCTGTTTTTAGAGAGCAGATTTTGTCCATCTGGGCGCTGGATGAATTCTCTAAAACGATTTCAAAAAGCTCTCTTGCGTGACTTTCCACATTCCACAAGAGCAGTGAAGGGCTGTAGCTGAATTTGACACCATTTATTTCAGATGCCGCAAGCTGCTTTAAATCTCGCTTGATGAAATCTATCTTGTCAAAAAATATGGATATGTCTTTTGCACGCTCAAGAATCAAAAAATTATCCAGCACTCTCCGCATAAGAGTTTGCAGATATCCAACAGGAAGCAAATCCACTCTTGAGATGTCGATATTAAGGGCATCCACAACGCGGTCAAGACTGTTTCTAAAACCGACTTCATCCCATTTCAAATACGGCTTGTTTGGAAAGTTTGGATAGCGTTCTTCTATTCGTTTGCGAATAGCCGCTTTTTCTTCTTCGGTTAAATCCTCGCTGCTGTAAACAGGGCCGTATTTACGTGAAAAAGATAAGTCTACATCGGAGCACTGTTCTTTGTCAGCGACCGGATCGCCAACCGGCACGCTGGTGGATGTTTTCTCAGCAGGCTTCTTTTTGAAAATCAAATCCCAAAAGCCCATACCGCAACACCTCACACATATTAAATTTTACATCACATAGGAGGCATCAGAATGAACACTACAGACCGACAAGGCTACATTGACGCAATCGCCAAGTTGCTGGAACGCGCAGATCTTCGGGCCTTGCGGCTAATCTGGATCTACGCCAGCAAGCTGATTAAATAAATCAAGGTAGCAAAAGAAGGGGAACCCTTACGGGTTTCCCTCTTTTTTTTGCAGCTTTCTCGCCATCCGCTCAAGAAATTTCCAGTCTTCGGGCTCCAGATCGGCCAGAACTTCCACAAACTGCCGTTTGAAGTTGTCTTCTTCGTTCGCCGTAATTTCAGCGAGAAAAGCAGCCAGCTTCTCCGACTGGGTTATCTGGTTGAACATCTCTCCTTCGCCTGTCCGCAGCCACGTCTCGTTGACGTTGAACTCGCGGCAGATGTCGGAGATTGTTCGGTCGCTGGGGGCCTTCCGGCCTGAACAAAGCTCAGAAACGAAGGGCTGAGAAACACCAAGACGGTTGGCAAAGTCAACCTTCTTGATATTAAGCGCTGCAATGATTTGCTCGATTCGAGTGTTCATTGGCGACGCCTCCTTGCACCTTTATTATACAGCAAGCACAAAGCCGTGTCAATAGAAAAAATTAGCTGAGCGAAGAAAAAAGTGTTGACATGATAGCTTGGCTATGATATAATATAGCCAAGCTAAGAAGCACAAGCAAACAGGAGGACAAAAACATGAATGCACTTTCTATTAACATCCCGGCAAACTTCGCCGCAGATTGCAATAACACCCTCAAGCGGTACAACGCCGCCCAGACCGACGCCGAGCGCCGTGCGGTGCTTGACCGCCAGACCGTGCAGGGCCTGTGGTGGGCAATCAAGTTCGTCAGCCAGCTCCAGACCGCTTGCATGAGTGAGAAGGAGCTGAAGCACGCGATCCGTCTCACCCACTTCCGCGGCACTGTGTGCCCGGAGTTTAAGGCTTGAAAGGGAAATCTATTGACCCACCTGATGATGACCCTGCGGCAAGGGTCGAAACCACCCGGCAGCCAGCCGGGCAAGGTCGTGGGTGCCAACCACAGAAGGAGTTGATTTTATGGCAAAGGCAAAGAAGAACCGCACCGATCTGGCTGCAGAGCGGTACAGCATCCCCATTGACGGGGCCCACGCTGCGGATGCCCTGGTCAACGAGCTGTTTGACTCGCTGGACCCCCGGGACAAGCAGACCCTGCTCTGGATGGGCATGGGCATGGCCGCGGTGCGCAAGAACGACCACCAGACCGAGAACAACGGCGTGGCGTGATGGGAGGGAAGAACATGGACAATCTGAAATCACTGATTCCAGTTAGCTACGATAACCCGGAGCGCCCCACGGTGAGCGGCCGGGAACTGCACGAGTTTCTTGGCGTCAAATCCAGATATAATGACTGGTTTAACAACATGACTGCTTACGGATTTTCCGAAAATGTCGATTATGTGTCGCTTACTAAAAATTTAGTAAACGGTGGACGCAGCACCGACCACCAGCTTACCATCCCGATGGCGAAGGAGCTGTGCATGATCCAGCGCAACGAGCGCGGCAAGCAGGCCCGGCAGTACTTTCTTGCCATTGAAGCCAAGTGGAACAGCCCGGAAGCCGTGATGCGCCGGGCGGTGCTTATCGCCCAGAAGCAGAACGACCAGCTCAAGGCCGCCAACCGCCAGCTTCTGGCAGAGAACAGCGACCTGAAGCCGGATGCAGAGTATGCCCGGGCGGTGTGCGTGGGCAAGAACTGCCGCACCACTACCAGCCTTGCCAAGGATTACGGCCTGAGCGCTGAGAAGCTCAACAGCATCCTTCACGGCCTGAAGATCCAGTACAAGACCAGCGACGGCCAGTGGGTGCTATACGCCAAGTATTGCGGCAAGGGTTACACCAAAAACCGCAAATCCACGCCGTTCCAGCACAAGAGCACCGGCGAGTGGGACACCAAGAACACCACCGTATGGACAGAAGCCGGACAGCGCTTTATCTATGAGCAGCTCAAGGCCGTGGGAATGCTGCCCAGCGTGGAGCGCAGGCAGAGCGTGGAGCAGATGGAGCTTGCCGCCCGGCAGCACAACCAGGACGGGGTGGCGTAAGCAATATATTTTGGAGGTTACAAAGATGAAAAAACTGCATGTGAAAGCTACGTTTATTGAGCCGGTGCTGGGCACCTGGCCCGCAAACCCCAATGTGGCCCGCGAATTTATTGCCAGCAAGTCGCCGGATGCTGCAACCATCGAGGATGAAGTGGCGGCTCTTGGCCCTGATGCGGTAGCTGACAAGGGCATGACCGTTTTCCCGCGTGACCCGGACGGCAATCCGATCTTTTACGATTACCAGATCAAGGGCATGTTTAAGGATGCTTGCGGCATGCTTTCCCGCATCGGCGGCAAAACCGAGACTGGCAAGAAGAAGGCTGTGAACGAAAGCGGCAAGCTGACGGCTTACAAGAAGGTCATTGACGGCCTGATCTTCATTCAGCCCCGTATGATTCCCATTTACGTGAACGGTGAGATTACCGACTGTCAGCGTCCGCTGCGTGCTCAGACTGCACAGGGCGAGCGCGTGAGCCTTGCCAACAGTGAGGAAATCCCGGCGGGCAGCAGCTGCGAGTTTGACGTGACCCTCCTTGACGACAGCCACGAAAAGGTTGTGCGTGAGTGGCTGGATTATGGCATTCTGCGCGGCATCGGCCAGTGGCGCAACAGCGGAAAGGGCCGGTTTACCTACATCGCTTATGAGGTGAAGGCCTGAGAGCAACGGCATGGCATTGACGGCCCTGATTCGCGGAGGCATTGCGACGTGACGCTTCGCAAAGGCGGTGCAGCTCGAGGCGTGGCAAAGGCAAGGCACGGCGGTGCAAAGCAAAGGCAGAGCAAGGCTGAGAGGGGCGTGGCAACGGCTATGAGGTGAACTGCTGTGCAGTGGCACTGAGAAGCACGGACAGGCAAGGCAAAGGCAAGGCGTTGATTAGACTGGCAATGGAATGGCGAAGCAATGCGAAGCGAAGGAATGGCAGAGAAAAGCACTGATGTGATTTGCGAAGGAAAAGTGGTGCACCGTAACGATTCGCTGCGGCAAGGCTTTGCTTCGGATGCATTGGCGTGGCAGAGAGAAGAAATGCCGTGATTTGCGCAGCGATGGCACAGCAAAGAGAAGACATTTTATTAAAAGGAGAAACGAGCATGAAAAAAATTATTGTTGGTGTAGCGTCCGTATTGGCAAGCGCTTTGCTGATGGCCGGATGCAATAAGCAGGTCATCGATTTGACTTATGAATACAACTGGGCACAGCTGAAAATGCCCGACGGAACGATTGTCGAGGGCAATGTCGAAAGCTGGTGCGACTATGAAGGCGACCAGCTTCAGGTCGTGATTGACGGTGTGACCTATCTGGTTCATTCGTCCAACATTGTTATGCGTCATTGATGCAAGGAGGATCTTTATGAAATTTACGATGCGAGATAAAATTTGCAAGCTCATCGGCAAGTACAACGAGTTGGAGCAGCAGGCTATGGTTAATGTCGCTGGAGGTGCATTTCGCACTATGCTCGGCAAGACGCCTACCAAAGAAGAGGAAAACGCTTCGGAGAAGGCCAGCATTTACCACTGGATGCAGGAGGATTTGAAGCAGCTACTGGAAGAGGACGAAGCTTCGGCAGACCCCCGCAAGACCGCCCCGGCTGGCAAGTGGTGCTCGGAATCAGCGGCACAGGCAGCTGAGAGAGCCGCAAAGGAGGCGCGGAACAATGAGTGAAGCACTGGCAATCATCATCGCGTTTGCCGTTTTTCTGGGCATCTCGTGGGGCGTTACCTGCGCCGCCGTGTGGGCCATCTGCGCATTGATGCACTGGACGTTCACCTGGGCCGCCGGAACGGCGGCGTGGATCGCGCTTTGGCTCATTGGCAGCTTTGGCAGCTCTAAGAAGTAAGGCGCTGACCATGCCTGCACAGAAGAAACACACCAATAAGGAAGGTTATGAGCATGAGTGAGAAGATTATCGCCTATAAGGCCATGGACAAAAATATGCAGTGCCGTGGCAAGCAGTATGAGGTGGGTAAGACCTACCATGAGGACAAGGCCGACTGCTGCCACGCTGGTATGCACGCCTGCGAGAACCCGCTGGATGTGCTGCACTACTACCCACTGAAGGATAGCCCGCGCTTTTTTGAGGTCGAGTGCGGCGGGAACGTGGATAAAAGCGAAGAGGACAGTAAACTGGCCTGCACTGAGCTGACGGTGAAAGGTGAGGTGAATTTTGCAGGGCTGGTAAAAGCTACGGTGAATGCCGTTTTTAATCGGGTGAAGGGCAAAGAACCTTTTTCCAGCGGCAATTACAGCACGGCGGGGTCCAGCGGCTATTCCAGCACGGCGGGGTCCAGCGGCGATTACAGCACGGCGGGGTCCAGCGGCAATTACAGCACGGCGGGGTCCAGCGGCGATTACAGCACGGCGGGGTCCAGCGGCTATTCCAGCACGGCGGGGTCCAGCGGCTATTCCAGCACGGCGGGGTCCAGCGGCAATTACAGCACGGCGGGGTCCAGCGGCAATTCCAGCACGGCGGGGTCCAGCGGCGATTCCAGCACGGCGGGGTCCAGCGGCTATTCCAGCACGGCGGGGTCCAGCGGCGATTCCAGCACGGCGGGGTCCAGCGGCAATTACAGCACGGCGGGGTCCAGCGGCAA
>ERZ1034842.661-NODE-661-length-12236-cov-5.060176_pt1 | contig 12236 bp, 7 predicted proteins | sample MGYA00520634_ERZ1034842 | MGnify/ENA primary metagenome ERZ1034842 (study PRJEB33766, sample SAMN09781734) | gut metagenome | biome: gut microbiome | host: Homo sapiens | place: Madagascar | study: EMG produced TPA metagenomics assembly of the PRJNA485056 data set... | reverse complement strand
TCTTAATTTTATGAACAACCTAAAAAAATACCAATATACACCAAATGTCGACTGGCACAACATTTATCGTACTCAGAAAAAAATAAACACAAAAACAAGAAAAGTTGAAAATGTGGAGCAGATTGCCTTTGAAGTTCGTGTCAAACAGCAATGCGACAGAATCACTTTTAGAGATATCCCAGAAGAAGCATTCCAAATTATCATGGGTATCATTCGTGACAGACACCAGAACATTATGATGCTGGCTGCACTTGGAGCGTTTGCCGGTTTAAGACCATCAGAAGCGTGCAACGTTAGAAGACCGGAATATGGAGGCATTCGATTCCAAATGAACGGTGATATTGTTACAAATGTCTTCATTAATTTAAAAGATGAAGTAAAACTACGCAGTGACGATGTTTCCGTGGGTGGTATCAAAAAACATAGGGTTGCAAGAGTGTACCCCTCTTTTGTGAAAATCTTTGTAGAATTCTATAACGAATACATTGAATATAGTGAAGGAAAGAAGTTCGAAACTGAATATGGTCCCTTATCTACAAACCGCAAGGGTATGGCTATCACCTATTCATCCTATGCACAGGAGTTTAAAAAAGTGCTTCTTGAAGCCAAAGAAATCATGGCAAAAAGTGATAATCCACGCATTCAGCTGTATGCTCAAATGCTGAATGTTCACAGCTTTGGTCCTCATATTTTTCGACACTGGTTTACTGTAAAACTGGTTCAAAATGATGAAAATGTATCGACCATCATGTTTTATAGGGGGGATAAAAATCCAAATTCGGCAACAACATATTTACAAAACAAGAGCGAACTTATCAAACAGCTTGAGAATGTCGAAGATGCACTGTTTGATTATTCGATGTATATGACGGAGGGAACCTATGGTAGACATTAACGATGAAATCAATAAAATGGCTGCACGGCACAACGTAAACACCGCACAAACAAAATCCAAAATACTAAATTACTTTGTGTCGAACAAATGGTTTGGATGTGAGCCACAGATTATTGACAAAAAGCTGTTTGTAACTGAGGAATGGTGGAATAAACAATTAGAAGTAATTGAGCATTACTGTGAAAATTCAGATGAGACTCCTGAACAAAAACATGAAAAACTCATGAATGAATTCAAAAAAGAACTACCTAAAACTTATGAGCTTTTGAAACGTTTTGTAAAAGAAACTCCACTATCAGACTGCTCAATTTATACATTGGTTGACTTTCTTCTGTGCTTTCTTCCCGGCGAGATCGACTTCTCTTCAGATCATGAAATGGACCTGCTGATGTTAGATGCGGAAGACCATCTAAAACGAACTGATTTGGATAACCTGATTTCTTACGTAAACTGGCTGAGTGCGAATCGGTCGATTACGACAGCATTCAATAAAGTCTACACAGTCAATCAGCAAAAAAAGGTAGAAAACAACGATGCTTACGACAAAAACTTTTACCTAAAACTTATTTACCACCTTTTTAATCAGGATTATATTCATGAAAACGAAATGTACAAGAAAGCAGCCGAATCCAAGGTTTATATAGATGCGTGGCTGTTCATGTCACTGCATTTCATCTGTGCTTTGCGAACAACCGACTTAAAGCGCCTTCCCCACCCACTTCTTCCATTACCACCTCAGGATGTACTGGAAAAAGTCGTCGAAGGACAGTTCAAGGACGAAAATGCTCGAAAAACACTACTCTCTATCCAGACATACTTGGATGCAGCATGGCTCACACCAAACAAAACCAAGGAATATCAGAATGTTCCTATCATCCACTTCCACGTTCCTGCTGATTTAGAGGTTCATTTTGGGACTTTGTTTGCAATTGCTGAAGCTCATTTCCAACTTTCAAAATCATCGCAAGGCGCTCCTTTGATTCATGAAATCCGTGAATATCGTGACATTAAAAAAGCAATGGGAAATGAAATTGGCAACTTGTTCCTTACAACCAATTTCCGCTGTCGTGCAGCAAACAAATCCTTCATGCAAATGATCGAAGCAATGACCAATGATGTTGTTGGTGTTGATGACGAGTTTAACATGAATGGATATATATTTGCTTCACGTGCTCGCTCTCATAAAGGGTCATTGGGTGAGTTTGCGAAAACAACGTATAAATATTTACGCGATCAGAAAATGACTGGGTACACACCTGAGTTTGTATTTTATGAATTGGCACAGCGTGGTGTTTTATCCAACATTGTGACAATGCTTCTTAAAATGCTTTGTAACGAAGATTTCAAAAAGCTAAGTGTCGAGCAACAAACAAAAGCCATCAACGAGTGTGAATTGACACCTTTGGAGGTAGAAAACAGTGTGTCTGTTATGCAGCAAGCAAGTTCTTCGGCTGTAAAAAACGCAATCGAAATCTGTCAGACTACAGATAAAAATGAGATTCTTGTCATTCTTCACCGCTTGGGAAATGATGAAGCACCTTCCAAAACAAGATGCAGTTCGTGTCTAATGACGGCTATGAGAAAAGGGTGTCCGTACCCAGAAAGAAGCACATGTATCGGCTGCGAGCACGAAGTAAATACAAAAGCAACGATTATGCAGCTTGCTGCAATGACGGTGAATTTAAAAAACGAGTATCAGGGAGCTGTCACACCTATTGAAAAAGCTCGATTAAAGGCAATCATTGAAAATGTTGTTGCACCAAAACTAAAGGAAACCCTTAGTTTACTAAGACAAAACTACGGACAAGATGAATTTCAAATATATTTAACTGCTGTTAAGGAGGTTATTGATAGTGCCGGAAAACAATAAAATCGTATCATCCGTTCTGCTTATTCCCCAGCTCGATGAAGCATCGTATAAGGAGGCAAACAGACTCTTTTTAAGCTACAAAAGCGAAAACATTATCACGTTTGGTTTTATTGACGACTCAAAATGGGATGTAACCGATGAATACCAGAACTATACTCTGAATTTTGAACCGAATGATTTCAGTCTTGAATTTCTAGAAACAATCGGTATCAGCTTGGATGAATTTGTCAAAGCAGTCAAAACCTATGTTCTCTTCAAATTTGGCGATCTTGCTTTTGCATCATTACGGGATTTCCTGTACGAGCTGAAATGTTTCACTCGGCAATTCGATTTTGAGAGAGAAGAATTTGTTGATAGTCGCATTTACAACAAATGTAATCAAATCAGCGAGTTTTTCTCACTGCTCAAAGTCGATAATGAATCAAAGTTAGAACAGGTATTTTCAGCTTTGGAAGCACTGACTGACGAATTTAGAGAATACTATCCATCGGATCAGCGTACTCTTGCCTCGTTTGAGTCTTACTTCAAATTCAACGACATCGTCAAACACTTCTGGGAAGAATCTACAAGTTTAAATGAAAAGCTATTCTATTTCCCTGTTTACTTATGGTGGAACTTGTCTGGTGTATTACCAATGAGACCTCGTGAATTTGTTCTGACACCAAGAAACTGCTTGAAAAAGCAGGGTGATTCTTGGGAATTGACAGTGCTAAAAGACAAATTAAAAGGAAGTCATCAATCTGTTCATTATAGAATATCCGATGATTACAAACGTGTAACCTATCGTGTCCCCGATAAAATGGCAGACCTCATCAACTGGTATTTGGATGCAACAAAAAATTTTGCGGACAATGAGTTGAAAACCTTGTTTATTACTGATACGCATTATAAACAATGGGACCGTTGTACGCCATTTACATCCCGATATTTTACATACACCAACATGACCACCTGTCTACGATATTTTTTCGAGCAGATTGTCAGCGAAAGATACGGCTACTCAATCATCTACGAAAGACATGGAGGAGCCGACTTGGCAGATGACGAAATCGAATATCTATATCTAGGCGACACACGCCATCTTGCGATGATCAATATCATTATGGAAGAAGCACCACCAGTCGTGGCCGAAGTACTGGCTGGACATAGTGATATGAATATCAGTGCTCACTATTATTCGAACGTAACAGAATTCGTTCAATGTAAAGCTCGACGGCAATATATGAAAATGATCAATGGTAAAACATCAAACTACACTTTGTCGAAACGTAACGCAAGACCACTTGATGCCGGCAATTGGACAATGCTTTCAGGCAGAAAATTCTGCTGTAATGAAGGTGTCGCAAACGGCGATTTTAGTCAATGTTTCAAGACTGCAAACAGCGATGGTCTTTTAGGCGGTTGTGAAAACTGTATCTATTTCTTGGAAAGAGGTATGAGCTTTAAAGACACTGAAAATAAACTAAAAGAAAACATCAATATCGAGCTTACTCTTTTGACGGAAGTTGTGCGCCAGTATCGCTCACATATAAAAGGAAAAGAAGATATTATCGAGGTTGTTCTAAAGCTGCAAAGTGAAGGTTTCAACTACATGAAGTTCAAAATGGAGCAGATGAAACATATGGACATCCAGACCAAAGAAAAGAAGGAGGAAAACTAAATGCCAAGACCAAAAACATATACCGATGATCAGATGATGGCATTGGTTAACGATTATCACCTTAAATATCCGGAACTAGACATTAAAGCATCCGAACTTGCTGATTATGGCAACACGCATGGCTACCCAAATATCAAGCCTTACAGTATTCGCCGCAGTAAAAAAGTATGGAAATACATCAGCGATTTAAACGAGAATAATACTGCAAATCTAATTTTGACCGTTGTTACTTGGGAAATGCTGGATGTGGATGAATTTTTAGCGAAAAACAATTCCCGTGGAAAGCTTAAACAAGCGATTCTAGCAAGAGAGCAGTACTACGCTGAAGCCTGTCGTGCTGCAGGAACCTTTCTGAAAGAGAAAAAATCTTTAAAAGCAAAGAATCTAGAACTGCAATCACAAATCAATACTCTGAATCAACAAATTGAATCTCTTAAAAATGCAAATACGAACAAAATCAACAAACAGTCTGCTGAAATGCTTGTGCGTATGAAAGCCGTGTTAGACCGGTACGTATACCCTGATATTGCAAACAACATCCTGAAAAAAGAAGGTTTAGACATGGTATTTGAATCTATTATCATGCCATCCAGCATTAAAGAACAAATGCTGGCACCTTATTACCATGTTGACTTTGATAAGGATGAAAAGAATATTGACGAAGGTATGCGCTGTATCGATGATTTGATTGGCGGTCTGGACGATGAGTAGGAAAAGATTGTCCTTTGCAGAAGCCTGCCCTGACCTTTTGAAGTGGTGGGACTTCGATAAAAATACACTCGATCCGTATGCGATTGGTCCAACGAGTCCAAAAGTTGCCTACTGGAAATGTGAACACGGACATAGTTTTCAACGTTCTGTCGTTACATTCACACGCGGTGCTCACACTTGTCCGGTATGTCAGGAACGAAAGGCAAATGTTATTTCAAAGCCGGAACTCATGAAATTCTGGGATTTTGAGAAAAACACCCTTGACCCCGAAACCACACGAGCTCAAAGCGAAGAATATGCATGGTTTAAATGTCCAAAATGCGGTTATTCATGGCAGGCACAGATTCGTGGTCGTCTAAAAAAAGACAAATGCCCAGTATGTGAGACGAACAAGATTGTACATAAAGGTGTCAACGACTTTCGCACAGTGTATCCTCAGCTTGCTCTTGATACCTCGGATGAAATGAATCCAGATATTGATTTGAATTCTCTAGGTGCAGGCGCTCATGTAAGAATCCACTGGAAATGTCATGTATGCGGATTTGAATGGGATGCTCCAATTTACGGACGTATTCGTCGCTACAAGGGAAACTACAAAATCGCATCATGTCCTGCGTGTGGTAAAAACCAGCGAAAAAACGGATATGACGTTGATTATCCTGAGCTTGTACCGTTATATTCTCCAAACAACCCAATTCCCTTTCAGGATGTTCGAGGATATGACACGAAACTGTTGTGGATTTGTCCGAAACATGGTGAGTATGAACAGTATCTGAGAAGTATGATGCGAGCTGTAAAAAACGGCAATACAGGCTGTCCTTATTGTCATGGCTCTCAGGTCCATCCTGATGAGAGCTTTGGTGTACTTCATCCAGAGCTTGTAAAAGAATGGGATGAATCCAATGAAAAAACACCATATGACTATACAGAACATTCAAGATATGTAGCCACTTGGTACTGTCCTGACTGTGGTACAAATTGGGAAGCTGATATATCTACTCGTGCTGCTGGCTATGGCAAATGCCCTAAATGTTATGGCAGTCAGACATTCAAGGAACGATATCCAGAACTTGAACAATACTATTCAAAAGATAATGACCTCCCTTTTGAAGAAGCTACAGTTTCAGACAATACGCCAAGAAACTGGGTTTGTGAACATGGGCATGAATTTGAGGATTCTTTTAATAACATTCATAAAAGAGGATTTCGATGTCCATATTGTGAAAGTGTCAAGGTTCTTCAGGGTTTCAATGATTTTGCGACATTAGAGCCTGAATATGCAAAAGATTATGATGAAACATTGAACGGCAACACCGCAAGTGATGTGCTTATCAATAATCGTCCGGCATATTTCAAGTGCAATCAGGGACATTCGTTTATGCGTAATATCGTTCAGCACGTGCAGTTAAAAGGTGTTTGTCCAGTTTGCAACGGCTACCTTCTGCAAACTGGTGTTAACGACCTTGCAACAGTTTATCCACAAGCTGCCGAATTGTGGGATTATGAGAAGAATGACAACACACCTGATAAGGTTCTTGCTACGTTAGGAGCACGTTATCATTACGTATGCAAAGAAGGTCATCACTTCAAATGCACTCTTGGCGATTTGGTCAAAAATGACTATAAATGTCCAGTCTGCACCGGTGACAGAGTAGATCCACAAACAACATCTATTTTGGCTGTTAATCCCGAACTAGCCAAAGAGTTTTCAGAAGCCAACGATGTCACAGCGGATTTCGTCAACTACAATACAGAGCGTAAAGTATACTGGACCTGTCCGACCTGCGGTGGCGACTATCTATATCCAGTAAACAAGCGCCAAATTGGCGATAACTCCTGTCCTTACTGCAATCATGTTCGATTGAAGACAGGTATAAACGATTTAACGATTACGAATCCTGAACTTGCAAAAGAATGGGCTCCATCAAACACTAAACAAGCCAATGAGGTTGGTGAATGGCAGTCGTATGTAGGTTATTGGTTATGTCCAGACTGTGGAACTGTTTATCCATGTGAGGTTCGTGACCGAAGCGTTGGTGATGATTCATGTCCGGTGTGTGCAAATAAACAGGTGAAAAAAGGCTTCAACGATTTAGCCACACTTGATCCAGAGCTGGCTGATATGCTATCGCCAAACTGTGAACGTAAGGCTGATGAAATTCTTAGAACCTGTTCATATGAAGCACTTTGGGTTTGTCCAGAATGTGCCGGTGAATACAGACGTCCTGTTAAAACAAAAACCCATGATAACTCAGACTGTCCATACTGTAATGGAAGAAAAGTTCTAACAGGCTATAACGATCTGGCAACGACAAATCCAGAACTGATTCCACAGTATTCAAGTTTGAACGAAAGACCAGCAACTATGGTACGAAAGGACTGGCGTGCTACGGCAATCTGGGAATGTCCAGATTGTCACTATGTCTATGAGAAAGAATTAAGAACTAAAACTCCAGACAATTCAGACTGTCCAATCTGCAGCAAGCGAATTGCCGTCGAAGGATGGAACTCTTTACAGGATGAATATCCGAATTTACCATTCATTTGGTCGGATAAGAACGAAAAGAAGACAACAGATGTGACTTCTAAAAGTTCATACAAGGCAATCTGGGTGTGTCCAACTTGCAAGCATGAATTTAAAGCAGAAGTTCGTCGAGTAGTTGCCGGTGAAATCGAATGTCCAGTTTGTACTGGCAAAGTTGCAATTGAAGGATACAATTCGTTTGCAGACGAACATCCTGACATTCCATATATTTGGTCTGAAAAGAATGATAAATTGCCAACCGAAGTAACATCTATAAGTTCTTACGATGCAATCTGGTACTGTCCAACATGCAAGCAAGAATTCCGTAGAGAAGTTCGAAGAATGGCTTCAGGATCAGACGAATGTCCTATTTGTACCGGTAGAATGGCAATCACAGGATACAACTCGTTTGCTGACGAGCATCCAGAACTTGTACCACTCTGGTCTATCAACAACGATAAAATGCCGACTGAAGTAACTTCCACATCAGCTTATTCTGCCTTATGGTGCTGTCCTACATGTGGAGAAGAGTACTTTGGCCAGGTTCGTGACATGGTTTCAGGTGCCGTTGATTGTCCAGTATGTAGCGGTCGAAAGGCTAAAGCCGGTGTCAATAGCTTGCAGGACTGTTATCCAGAACTCATGGAAGAATGGTGTGATGTTGAAAATCTTTTCTTAGGACTTTCTCCTGACGAAGTACTGCCTACAAGCAGAGAAATGGTTTACTGGCAATGCAAAGACTGTGGTCGAAAATATCAGCAGACAATCGCTATGCGTGTTGAAAAGTTTGAACGTGGTTTCGTTTCTTGCACCTATTGCAGCGGTCGTCACCAAAAAGAAATCTATAGGCTTCTCTAGCCTGTTAAAAAGAAAAAGAAGTATGTCCAATTTTGGAATCATACTTCTCTTTTTTTGTCCATGAAACAAGTCGAAAACAGGGGTTTTGTAGATTTTTCCCTTTTTTGCCCAATTTAGAAAATTAGGTTCATGTATGGGTTTTTTAGATTTTTTCGATTTTTCCCTCATTTTGAAAATTTGGTTCATGTAGGGGTTTTGTCGATTTTTTCGTTTTTTCGGCTAAAAATTTTTTTTGGTTTCGTTACTCACTTCATTAATTCTTTCCTGCAATGATGTTTGACGAATACGCTTTAATTTTAAGCGCACCTGCGTTTCAAATAAGCTCTTATTGCCAATAATAAAAAGCTGTTTTTTAGCACGCGAGATCGCCGTATATAAAAGACGCTTTTCTAACATATTTTTCGCATTCACATCCACAATACAGAATACCGTTTGATATTCATTACCTTGGGATTTATGAACACTGATACACCATGCGTGTTTTAAGTAATATAGAAAGTCTGTTGAAAAATCAACAATCGCATTTGTGAAATCCACTGAAATCACATTCTGTTTTGAATCAATTTCAACAATCGTACCAATATCACCATTGTAAACATCTTCATCCGGTAAATTTTTCAACAACATGACCTTATCGTTTTCACGAAAGATTGTTGTTCCTACCTTCATCTGATTCTTTTGCGGACTCTTTGGATTGAACAACACCTGCATCTGACGATTGATCTCATCAATGCCAGCAGCACCCTTATACATTGGTGCCAAGATCTGCATGGAATCTAGATCCATATCTTTGACATAATCGATTAGGGCATCCATGATTTTTGGCGTTGTTCTTTCAATAAACTCAACACCATCCTCATAATGACACGTAGTTTCTTCACGAATTTCTTTTGCCAAAGTCACGATTCCAGAACCACTTGACTGTCTAAAAATCTTCTTTAAATGGACCGTATCAATCACATCCGATTTAATTAGATCTTCTAACACCTTTCCAGGACCCACACTCTCTAACTGATCTTCATCACCGATTAAAAGAATGCGACAACGCTGTGGCAGTGCCTTTAATAATTGGGCAAATAAGTGGGTATCCACCATACTAAACTCATCCACAATAATGAAGTCGACATCTAATGGATCCTCTTCATTTTTGCCGAAGGAATTATCTTCTAAGTTCCACTGTAACAAGGAATGAATGGTTCTTGAATCACAATTTGAAAGTTGTGCAAGTCGCTTTGAAGCTCTTCCTGTTGGTGCACAAAGCTGAATCTTACTATCTGGATATACATCCTTACAAATTTCCAAGATTCCTTTTACCGTTGTTGTCTTACCTGTACCTGGACCACCCGTTAAAATCATAAACGAACGATCGAAGAACAATTGAATCGCATCCTTTTGTTCCTGATCATATGTAATGGCTAAACTAAACTCCACTTGTTTGATTTTTGATTCAACATCCACACTTTCCACTTCAAATAAATGATTCTTCAACTCTTTGGCAATCGTGACCTCATCTTCATGTAAAGTAAAAGGATAGATTCGAGTATTTTCAACATACAAATATTGAAGTGAAACCAAACGATCAATACTTTCCTGAATCAAGGATTCATTTACACCACGTACATTTTGAAAGATTGTCGCAAATGTAATATATGTATTTCCAGTTGCCATGGATAGTTGTCTAGCCAACTCATAGATATAGGCATCTAATCTTCTAGGATCCTCATTGGATAAGCCTATGGCACTTGCCATCTTACAAGCGGTTTTATATCCAAAACCATACACTTCATAATAGGGTTTGAAACAATCCTCCTCAATCACATCCAACACATTATCATATGTGTCCAACAACATCTGAATCTGTCTTGGACTCAAGCCATACTTTAATAGCTTTGCGTATGTCTCATTAAATCCTGTAAATTCTTGAATGCCCTTTTGAATAATCAACATCTTTTTAGCTGTCAAATTGGGTACTTCATGTAACAGTTCTGGATTATTATGAATCTTCTCTAAACAATTCTCGCCAAGAGTCTCATAAATACTTTCGGCTGTTTTTTTACCAATCGTAGGAAAATTTTCACCACAAAGAAAATGAATGATCGCATCTGAATTATCTGGCAATTTCTTTTTAGCCATATCCACACGAAACTGCTCCCCATACTTAGGGTGTTTTACATATTCCCCCTGCAAAACATATTCTTGATCTTCGATTGGATTTTCAATTCTTCCAGCCGCTGTAAAATTATGATACGTCTTTAATTCTGAAAAACCAGCAACGACATAATGATTGGCTTTATTTTCAAATATGATATATTCAAGCCTAGCCTCGATGTCCATTGGCTGTCTCCATAATCAATTGATTTAAATTCTTGCCATCCTTGAAGACTTCTTCAATGACACCCCCACCAATGCACTTGTCACCATCGTAGAATACAGCTTCCTGTCCTTCTGTAACAGACGCAATCGTTTGTGGATATTTTACTAACACACTTGTATCATCCAATCTTTCGATTTCAATATCCTGATCCTTTTGACGATATCTAAATTTACAAGTACACTTTGTTGGAATCTCATCCAAACTTGGCAAGATCCAGTTGATTCCTTTTACAACACACGAATCGGAATACAATAAATCTCTTTGGTCTGTACGACATACATAAAGAATGTTTTTCACAACATCTTTTCCAACCACAAACCAAGGGCCCTTTTCATGATCTATATTTAAGCCTTTTCTTTGTCCAATCGTGTAATATAAAACCCCCACATGACGTGCAATGACTTTACCTGTATTCACATCTACAATGTCACCATCTTTACTAGGAAGATAGTTCGATAAGAATTGTCTGAAGTTTCTTTCTCCAATGAAACAAATACCCGTACTATCTTTCTTTGTCGCAACCGATTCTAAGTTTAATTCAGAAGCAATCTTACGAATTTCTGGTTTTTCTAAATTTGCCAAAGGGAAAATCGTTTTAGCCACCTTACTCTTTTCAACCTGACACAAGAAATATGTCTGGTCTTTATTCTGGTCTTTAGCACGTGTTAAATATGTAAAGCCATTCTCTTCCTCTTTGTTTGAAGCATAATGCCCTGTAGCCACCTTATCAAAACCTTGTTTCATGGCATATTCAAAAAATGAATCAAACTTAATATATTTATTACATAAAATATCTGGATTTGGCGTACGACCCTTTTCATATTCACTTAAGAACGTTTTAAATACGTTATCCCAATATTCTTCAATAAAATCAACACGCTGTAAAGGCAAATCCAAATGATTGGCAACTGCCAGCGCATCTAAATAATCCTGTTCCTGAGGACAAGTATCATCTTTGATTGTAGGATTTCCTGCAATATCATTATTCGCAAAACTATCCCAGTTACGCATAAAACAACAAGTCACATCATATCCTTGTTTCTTTAATAAATAAGCTGCAACGGCAGAATCTACACCACCACTTAATCCAACTAATACTTTCATATGTAATCCTCCAACTCAATCAAAATTATATCATAAAAAAAGATCAAGCCCGATAAACTTGATCAATAATTCAAAATGGTGCCCAGGGCCGGACTCGAACCGGCACGGTATCGCTACCGGTGGATTTTGAGTCCACTGCGTCTACCAATTTCACCACCCGGGCAAAAAACAAATATTTAATTTTAAAAATGGTGCCCAGGGCCGGACTCGAACCGGCACGGTATCGCTACCGGTGGATTT
>ERZ1034842.650-NODE-650-length-12364-cov-20.900804_pt1 | contig 12364 bp, 14 predicted proteins | sample MGYA00520634_ERZ1034842 | MGnify/ENA primary metagenome ERZ1034842 (study PRJEB33766, sample SAMN09781734) | gut metagenome | biome: gut microbiome | host: Homo sapiens | place: Madagascar | study: EMG produced TPA metagenomics assembly of the PRJNA485056 data... | reverse complement strand
TGAGCGCAAAGGCGCTTGTGTCGGCGCTGCCTTACGCTTTAAAAGCTGATTTTGAGGAACAGCTGTACAAGGTGTACATGACAGACAGTGCGTGGAGCCTTGTGGTAGCCGTGACAGGCGTAAAGGACAGGCCAGCGAGATATATTGATATCATTCACCCGCCCAAAGTGGATACGAGAACGCCGGAACAGGTGCAGGCGGATTTCAAAGACTTTGCAGCGCGGCATGGATTGAAAACAAAAGAACGGCAGGAGGTGAGCGAGTAAGTGGACGTATTTGACCTTTTTGCAAAAATTACGCTGGATTCCAGCGAATACGAAAAAGCACTGAAAAGAACAAAGGCTGAATCGCAGGCGTTTGTCAGCGGGTCTTATGCAAAAGGCTTTGAAAAAGTTGCCGGTACGGTTGTTAAAATTGGCACAGCGTTGGCGGGCGTTGGCACTGCTGCTGTTGGGTTTGCGGTAAAAGTAGGCTCTGGATTTGAATCTGCTATGTCGCAGACGCAAGCCATTTTTGGCATTACTGACAAAATGTCAGACGAATACAAAAAACTGGAAGAGACTGCCCGCGAATACGGCAAAACCACGCAGTACAGCGCAAGCGAATCTGCGGACGCGCTGAAGTATATGGCTTTGGCCGGGTGGGATGTAGAGCAAGCGACCTCTGCGCTGCCCGGCGTGCTGAACCTTGCAGCTGCTGCTGGCATGGATTTGGCGCAGGCATCTGACATGGTAACGGATTATATGTCGGCGTTTGGCATTGAAGCTGACCAATCCGCATATTTTGCAGACGTTCTGGCTTATGCGCAGAATAACGCAAATACGACCGTTGACCAATTGGGGCAGGCGTATCAAAACTGCGCGGCGAACATGAACGCATCCGGGCAGGATTTTGAAACCACCACCGCCCTGCTGGAAGCTATGGCGAACCAGGGCACGAAGGGCAGCCTTGCAGGCACGCAGCTGGCCGCTATGATGCGCGATTTGACCGCAAAAATGAAAAACGGTGCAATCACGATTGGCAACACCAGCATTGCGGTGCAGGATTCCAGCGGCAACTTCCGCGACATGACAGATATTTTGACGGAGGTTGCCGCTGCTACGGACGGCATGGGCGATGCGCAGCGTGCTACGGCGTTAAGCTCTGTATTTACGGCTGATTCTTTGAAGGGCGTCAACCTGATTCTGAATGAAGGCGTTGACAAGGTTGCCCAATATGAAGAAGAACTACGTAATGCCAACGGAACGGCGGCAGATGCGGCAAAAATCAATAACGACAACCTTGCAGGCGCGTTAAAAGAGTTAAGCTCTGCGGCTGAAGAAGTTGGTATCGCGGTATACAAAAAATTCCAGGAACCGCTGACAAAAGCCGTTGATAAGGTAACGGAAATTGTACAGAATATCAACATTGACGACCTTATCGAAAAGGGCAAAAACATGCTGGACACGCTGGCAAAGTTTGCCCCCGCTATTGTTGCCATTGTAAGCGCGGCAACCGGGCTTTATGGCATGATTAAAATTACCGACAAGTTAAAAGCCTTTGGCGAGATGGCCGCTGCAATCAGCAAAGCAGGCGGGCTTATCGCTTCTATTGGCGGGCCTATTGCGATTGTAGTTGCCGCTATCGCGGCGCTGGTTGCAGGATTTGCTACGCTGTACGCTACAAATGAAAATTTCAGAAACGGCGTTAATGCAGCATGGGATGCGATTTCTGCCAAGATTCAGGAAGTCGTGGCATTTGTACAGCCTTATGTTGAAGCAGCTATGCAGGTCATTGGGCAGGTCGTTACGCAGGTCATTACAGATTTGACCCCAGTCATACAAAGCATCGGTGAAGCGTTCAGCGCTGCATGGAGCCTTGTACAGACTGTATGGGCATGGGCAAGCGCGTTCTTTCAGGCTATCTTTCAGGCAATTGTTGTTATCTTTGCACCGTTCGCACCGATTATCAGCGGATTCTTTCAGGGTGCGTGGATCATTATTCAAAGCATCTGGAATGTTGCGGTAAGCTTCTTCCAGACTGTGTTTGATTTGATTACCGGCGTGTTTTCCACGATTGATGCTGTATTGTCCGGCGACTTTCAGGGCGCGTGGGAGTCGATTCAGGGCATCTTTGTGGGTGTGTTTGACTTCTTCTCTACGGTAGGCCAAAACGTTGTAGAAGGCATCAAGGGCGGCATTGCGGCTGTTTGGGATGGCCTTGTCAGTTTCGTGCAGGGCTTGTGGGATGGCATCAAGAGCATTTTTGTCATCAATGCAGGAGATGTAAAAAACAACACGGGGGCTGACGGCAGCCACGCAGGCGGCATGGATTATGTCCCCTATAACAACTATGTTGCAAATCTGCATCGCGGCGAGATGGTTCTGACTGCCGATGAAGCGGACAGTTACAGACGCGGTAAGGGCAGCGGCAACGGTTTTACCCTGACGCAAAATATTTACGCAGCAAAGCAGACACCGGTTGAACTGGCAGCAAGCACAGCGGCGTATTTCCAGCGGGCGAGGTGGGCGTTATGAGTTTTTTAAGCAAGACTTTTAAATACGTCAACTCGCTGGGGCAGTCTATCGTGTTTGACTACGAGCATGGTTATCTTATCAGCAAGCCGGATGGCATTGATACAATTTCGGTCACTGCCAACACGGCGCAGGGCATCGGTCAGGTAGGCGCTACTGTGCAATCTAAGGCCATTCAGACGCGGCCTATTACCATCAATGGTAAAGTTATCGGCGACAATGCACAAGCGCTGAAAGATGCGCTTATGACTGTTGTACGACCTGACCTGACCGGGGTGTTATATGCCGGAGACTGGCACATAGACGTTATTGTAACGGCATCGCCTACCATTGGCTCATCAAAACGCGGTGCGCCGTTTCAGCTTGGCTTGCTTGCCCCCTACCCGTATTGGGAAAGCGGCGAACGAAAGGCAATGCAGCTGCGCGGCGTGCAAAAAGGTTTTAAATTTCCATGGAATATCAGCAAAACGTATTATTTCGGCAAAGTCATTGTGCTGAAATACATTGTTTTGCAGAATTTTGGGCAATTTGATGTGCCGTTTACGCTGGGAATCAATTGCATCGGCGAGACGGCAACAAATGTAGGCATTGAAAACATGCTGACAGGTGAAGTGCTGCGGCTGGAAAAAACGCTTGTGGAAGATGAGCGTGTCGTTATCAAGACATCTCACGGGAAAACAACGGTCACAAGCTCTAAGGACGGTGACTGCCGGGGCGCACTTACGCTGGAAAGCACACTGTACAGAATCCATACGGGCGATAATGCGTGGAAGCCTACTGCGGACAGCGGGCTTGAAAACGTTGAAATGAGCGTTTCGTTTGCGGAAGAAAGTGCGGGTGTAACGGTAATATGAGATTAGAGCTGTTCTCCCATGACCTTAGCAACCGACACGAAATTACCCACGCCATCAGCAGCGAGTTCAGCGACTACTATAACGATGTGGGAAAATTTACGGTTGTTTTGCCGATGGATGAGTACAACATTGGGATAGTGGAGCTGGATGCTGTTTTGTACATTGTAGAGCAGAGACTTGCGTATACGGTGGAAGAAATACAGTTCGATTGCGATAACAGCGAAATCACGTTGAACGGGTACAGCCTGAACAACAAACTGAACCGGCGTGTTATTGCGGCAACTGCCAGTATTGCCAACGTGGAAACGGATGTATACAGGGTTATTACTGCCAACCTGCGCGGTCTGCCGGTACTGCTGGCAGAGAAAAAAGGCTTGACAGAAACCGTGACGGCAACAGAGGTGTACGGGGATGAACTGTTAAACTGCATACAACCGATTTTGACAGATGCCGGGATTGGGAACCGGATGGTTTTGGACTACAGAGCCAAGACGGAAACGTTTGAATTGTATAAGGGTGTTGACCGCACAAAGGGATTAGACGCCGTGCTGTTTGTGCAGGAACGCGGAACAGCGCCCGGGCTGGTAGTTGACAAGGATATTTCTGAATACAAAAATGTGTGCTACTGTGAAGCGCAGTACAAAGACGGTACAAAATTTGTGGTGCAGGCTGGCACGGCCAGCGATGCGGAACGGCGCGAACTGTGGGCGAGCTTCAGCGGAGACAGTCAGCAGGATGGCGAGACAAACGCGGCGTTTCAGACGCGCGTTAAGCAGTATGCAGCGTTACAGCTAGGCAGCCATTTGAACCGAAACGGATTTTACATTGACGCAGACGGCGATGAACTGGGAACGGCATATAATGTCGGAGATTTGGTTTGGTGCGTTTCCTTGCGGCTGGGTGTCAAGTACAAGGCCAGAATCACAGCGGAAAAGTATTCACAGGATGCAAACGGATCAAGCGTCAAGCTGGTTATTGGCGACCCGATTTTAACAGTTTTGAGGTGATAAAGTGGCAGAAATCAAAAATTTTCCGAATAACGTGGATGAATACATCGGAGCCGAAAATGTTATGAAATGGCTGCATGGGCGTTCCAGCGGCGTTTTTGGCGCAGATGGCAATTTAATTGTTACCGCAAACGGCGATATGACGGTAAGCGTTTCAGATGGCGTGGGTTGGCTGGCGAACGACAAAGCGGACGGCACAGTTTTTTGGAATGATACAAAAGAACAGACAGGAAGCGAGTTGCAGCTGACAATCCCGTTGCCAGATGCCATTTTGCCACGTATTGACAGGATTGTTGTTAGCTGGGACACGGTGGATTATGCGGAAAAGCCGCGTATTGAAGTGCTAAAAGGAACGCCGAATAATGCACCTACCGCCACGGAACTTACAAACAACACTTTAAAACGGCAAATTTCTCTTGCGCGTATTTACGTCGCAGCAGCTGTAAGCAGCATTTCTGCGGATAGCATCACGGACGAACGGCTTGACCCCGATGTGTGTGGGCTTGTTACGGACTGGGTTAGCGTTGACACTACCACCATTCAGGCGCAGTTTTCCGCATTGCTTGAAAAGGTAAAGACTGAGCTGTCGCAACTGCACGGTGGCACAGCAATGATGACAAAGGCGCAGTATGACCCGTCTGGTGGCGGGTTAAATGTCTGCGTGCAGGAATATGAGTGTAACAAGAGCGGCAGCGTGTATGCGCTGACGGGCGAGGGCGCGGTGGGGCGGTTTAAAGTCCCCGCCGCGTGGAGCGCGGGCGATACATGGACAGTCAACGGCGTGGCCGTGCCTGCGTATTGCGGCGCGGATGAGGCGGACGGCGACTGCGTGGCTGCCGGGCGGTGGATCACGTTTGTGTACGACGGCACGCGGCTGGATTTTAACGGCGGCGGTGGATTAAGCGCTGGAAAGCTGGCACAGGCCACCGCCACGGAAGCGGATGTGCTGGCGAACTCTACGTTCTACGCTGCCGGGAAGGGGCTGCGGACGGGGAACGTGCCGCGGCTCGGGAACTGGGGCGCGACGCTGACGCCTGGCGGCGCGGTGACCGTGCCGCCCGGCGTACATGGCGGCGGTGGGACGGTCACCGCTGTGGGGCTGAAAACGGTGACAATCGGCATGGTCGACGGTTCCGGCTCGTGGAGCTACACCTTTACGGGCGGCACGCTGGTCGGCATCTGCGACATCGCGCAGAGTGCGTACAACTCGGAGATCGAGTACCTGCATATCAGCGGGAATACCATCACCATGAGATGGAGCGGCAACGGCACAGTGAACCGCCAGATCACGCTGATTTACTACTGATTTTTGGGAGGTTCATAATGGTACATACTTTGAGAATTGACAATTACACTCCCACCCCGCGGAAGCTGGTGCTGGGGACGAATTCCAGCTTTGGCACGGAAAGCATCAAAATCGAGCGAGGGGCAGGCTGGGACGGGCTGGCGCTCACGGCAACGTGGCACATCCCTGGGCGGGAAGAGCCGCTGCGCGTGGCCCTGCTGGATGGGGATGCCATGGATGTGCCGCCCGAGGTGACGAAGGAGGCCAAGGATGGCGTGCTTGTGCTGGCCGGGCTGGCCTCCGGCGTGCAGCGGGCAAGTTGCAACGTGGAGTATCTTATCCTTGAGCAAGCGGGCGTATACGGCGGCGCGGATGCAGAGCCGACGCCCGAGCTGGCGGCGCAGGTGCTGGAAGCTGCCTTGCAGGCCAAGGCTGACGCAGAGGCAGCAGCGGAGGATGCGGCGGCTGCTAAAGCCAACGCAGACAAGGCCCAGGCCGATGCCGAAAAGGCGCAGCAGGCGGCGGAAAATGCTGCGGCAGATGCTGCCAAGGCCGGGCCGTATGCAGAGGCCGCGCGGGCTGCCCAAGAAGCGGCAGAGTCGGCCCGGGATGAAGCGATTGCCGCGCAGCGGGCGGCGGAAAATGCGGCTGCTGCCGCGGCGGCCAGTAAGATCGCAGCGGATACGCTGGCGGCAGAGGCTGCGCGGGCTGCCAAAGCGGCGGAGGATTCCAAGGCAGCGGCCAACAACGCGGCCAGCTTCGCCGGAAAGAATGCCACGGCGGCACAGCAGGCAGCGGGCACGGCCACAGCTGCCGCCAATGATGCAGGCCAGAGCGCCAGCGACGCAGCGGCAAGCAAGGCAACTGCCGAGACCGCGGCCAAGGCTGCCCAGGACGCCCAGACTGCTGCTGCGGCGGCCAAGGCAGAGGCCGTAAAGGCGCAGGGGGCGGCGCAAACAGCGGCCAAGAGTGCGCAAGATGCCCAGGCGGCTGCAGAGAAGGCCCGGGACGATGCCCAGACCGCCCGGCAGGGCGCGGAGGCTGCCCGGGATGCGGCGGCGGGAAGTGCCGAGGCGGCGGCGAAATCCGAGGAAAACGCAAAGCAGAGCGCGGACACGCTGGCCGAGAGCGTGGAGAACGTGGCGGCGAACACGGCGGCGGTGGCCGAGCTGAAAGAGAAGAAGGCCGAAATTGATGATACTGCCGTGGGGGCGGATGCGTGGAGCAGCAAGCACATTGTGGACATGCTCTGCCCTCCGCTGGAAGAAAGCGGAAACCCTGTTGTGTGCTACCCTGTGGTAGGTTATCCGCTGGGCGTGAAAGCGAAGTGGGAACCAACACAGGAAGGTACCGGGACACCAAGCCCCGAAAACATTCGTCCCATCAAGGGACATGACAGCGTGACGGTGACAAGGTGCGGGGAAAATCTGCTGAATCCAGAGCTGAATGCCTACAACACTTATACACCGTATGGCTTAACGATAACATATATTGGAGACAACAAGGTTCATTTAAAAGGAACTTACACCGTTAAAGATGGCAGCTTCGTCATCCTTGACTCCAATCAAAAACTTCTTGCAGGAAGAAATCTAAAAATCACCGGATTTACAATAGATGGAACGAAGCAAACTTACAGGCTTTACGGACTACGGACAAAAGATGAAACTGCTATTGCTATGAATACAGAGTTTGCAGATGGCGATGTTATTGATATGACTGTTGCGATTGTCGTATCGAAGGACACTCCCACCGCCTACACACCATACATCGGGCAGACCAACACCCTGACCCTGCCCGAAACCGTTTATGGCGGTGAGGTGGACGCGGTGAGTGGAGAGGGAAACAATAACACAAAGATTATCACGCTGGACGGGACGGAAAAGGTTGTCGTAAACAATAAATCCAATAAAACTTCTGTGTTTATTTTGAGCTTTGATGCGCCTGCGAAGCCATTTAATGGCACACCAGCGAATTTATGGATTGTATCTTCGCATTTTATCAAAGCGACGATACTTTACTTTAGCAGCGCTGAACCAAATACAATTTGGTACAACGACGTGGGGACACAAATGAGAATAGCGTGGAATCCAGGCAATAAGCCCGCTGCTACTATTGATGAGTTTAAGGCATTTCTCGCCGCCCAGTATGCCGCAGGAACCCCCGTACAAATTGCTTACAAGCTGGCAGAGTCTGTGCCCTTCACTGCGACAGGCGCACAGCCCATCCCCGCGATTGCGGGTGCGAACACCGTGCTGACCGATGCCGACAGCGCGACTGTGACGGGACGAGCAGACCCAATAAAGAGAATCACTGATTTGGAAGATGCAGTAGCATCTCAAACATGAAAGGAGAAATCACTATGGCGATTAAAAGTAAAGCGCGGCACGATTTGACCCTTCGCAGTATCAAGCGAGAAATTGCAGCAGGACGCGATGTTGCGTTTTGGCTTGACAAGGCATACACGCACTACGACAACGGCCTGCTGGATGAGGCGGACATTGCCGAGGTGGAGGCGCTGGCGCAGGCGTATTATGATGCGGTGGATGCGAGAGAGAGCGCAGACGAGGTTACGGAGACGCCGGATGTGCCGGAGGTTGACGGCGCTGAAAATACCACCAACGAATGATAGGAAGTGATACCATGATTTTTAGCGGGAAAAATCTCGTGAAGTACCCGTACAGCTGCTACGGTTACACGCGAGGCGGCGGCAAGACTTGGCACGGCGGCATTGACGTCTGCGGGTTGGATGACGACAAAATCCGCATGCCCGGTTACAACGGCAAGAGCATTGCAGGAACCGTTGTTACAGCCCGCATCGTGACGAACAAGAGCAACAAGACATGGGAATGGGGCTATTATATCTGCGTGAAGCTGGACGCAAACCAGACCCCGGATGCAGTGAATTACCTGTATTTTTGCCACTGCTCCAAGTTGCTTGCAAGCGTAGGGCAGAAAGTAAAGACCGGCGATGTGCTGGCGGTTGTCGGACAGACTGGCAACGCCGCAGGCACATGGACGCACTGCCACTTTGAAGTGCGAGCCACTACCACGAGCAAGGGCCTTGACCCGACTGCGTATGCAGGCATACCCAACAAGGCGGGCACATACGGCGACCAGCCTGCGCAGACAAGTGGCGAAGAAGTGCTGATTGATGTGTCTCACCATCAGGGCGCTATCGACTGGGCAAAGGTTCCCTATCGTGCCATTGTTCGCATCGGGTATCGCGGCTACGGCAGCGGAAAGCTGATGAAGGACGAGCAGTACGATGCCAACCTTGCAGGTTCGAAAGCAAGCGGAAAACTGTTCGGCTTTTACTTCTTCTCGCAGGCCATCACGGTGGAAGAAGCCTGCGAGGAAGCAGACTTCTGCGCAGGCCTTGCCCCGTCTGGATACCCGCTGTTTTTTGATGCCGAGTGGAGCCATGCTACGCACGATGGCCGCGCCGACTATTTGACGAAAGACCAGCGCACGGCAATCGCAATGGCATTCTGTGAGAGGGCCAAAGCGCACGGATTCACGGCGGGCATTTACACCTTCACGGCCTTTGCAAGCGCAAACATTGACTACGCCTACCTGTGTGAAGATTACATTGGATGGTTGGCCGACACGCGCACGAACTACGACAAAACGCTGCCGCGTTACATCCACCAGTACGGCCAGGCCGCGAATGGAAGCGTGCCGGGCATCACTGACGTGGTTGATTTGAATCATCTGGTAAAGGCCCTGCCTGCGGTGGACAAGCCCGAAAGAAAGCTACAAGTGATTACCATCGGGCCGGTGACGCAGGGGGACGCTGACGCAATTTATCTGCTGTGCAAGGAACGCGGCCTGACGGACGCTCGACTGTACAAATCTGAATGGGCGGAGGTGTGAGCCGTTGCAGCATGTATTCTCGTTTACGCTTGCGGAGGCCTGGGCGTTTTTAATTTACGCGGCTGGCGCTGCTGCCGGACTGTATGCCGGGGGCGTTGCCATCAGCAAAGTGATCACTGCCGTAAAAAAGCCGAAAGCAGACCAGGACAAACGCATTACCAAGCTTGAAGAGCGGGTGAACGCCATGGAGGGATTCTTGAAAAACGACAAGCAGCGGCTTGACCGCATGGACGAGGGGCAGCATGTGACCATGCAGGCATTGCTTGCCCTTCTTGACCATAATCTGGATGGAAACAACATTGACCAGATGATAAAAGCAAAGGAAGCCTTGCAGAATCATCTGATTGGCTGAAAGGGAGTGCATATTTATGGACGATTTTTTGAAAAATCTGGCAGCGCTTATCAAGGTAAAAACCATTGTGACGCTGGTGGTTGTTGCGGTTTTTGCCGTAATGGCATTGCGGGGCGGCCTGCAGCCGGACACGGTCATGACCATTGTGACGATGGTAGTGGCCTTTTATTTCGGAACTCAGACCGAAAGCAAGAACAAGAAGGATGAGTAATCATGCCAAAGTTTGATTTTGTCGGCGGTTTGCTGACCGATGAAGAAACGGATGTTTTGCAGCTTCGGCGGCGCGGCTGGCGCAATGCTGATATTGCGGCAGAACTGAATTGTAGCGAGCGGACGGTGAACAGACGGGTAAAGGCGATTGTTGGAAAGTTGAAGGCTAAATAAAAAGCGCCCCTCCTTGTGTCCATGGTGGACACGGGAGGGGCGCTTTTTTATTTTATTCGGCTTTTACAAAAAAGACGATACCGTCCGCATAGAAAACGTTAAAGATTCCTTTTACAGTCTTCGATACGGTGCACCCGCAGTCGTAGTCGTAGATGTTGAAGCTGCCGGAAACAAGGGTGAAGTAGTGAAGGTCGGCGGTGTTGATGCCGACGGCGTCCAACTCTGCCCGCGTATAGATGCAGTAGGCGGATTCGCCGTCACCCGCGCCGGTTGGAATAAAAACGGAGAATTCGTCGCTGCCGATTTTGACGGCACCGGCGTCGCTGATGGTACGGCTGTGCCTGCCGTTTGTCAAAAGCCAAAGGTCTGGCGGCGTGTAAGGCATGGCAAAGCGCTCGTCAATGTATGGCTCATTTTCATCAATGAGCCAGTCACGGCCAACGCGGCGAGCGGTCTTAAATCCGCCGCGGATGGCCTTTTGGCGGACAGTCGCCGCGGCGCGGCTGTGCCGGGCGGCGTATTCCTTTAGTGAAATTTCCATAGATGTCCTCCTTTTAGATTTCAAAGCTGTCGGCGTCGGCGGGAAGTTCAATGAAGATGTCCTCATTGACAGGGAATCCGGCGCGGACAAAGACGGAGTTGCGGCTGCGCGGGTAAATGGCGATCTCGATGACCTTCACGATGTCAGTGACCTGCAGAAGTTCGCCGTCGTCGTCGAGAATCTCGTCCCGGTGGAAGTCGACGAGGTACTCCCAGCGCTCCATGACATCATCCTGGCCGGTGATGCGCTGGCGCTCGTCGTTCTCCATTTCGCTGGTTCTGATGGCCTTGCGAATGTCGTCTATGAGGGCGTTATTGTCAATTCGAACGTTGGTCTGTTTATAGATAGTGTCGCTAAAATCGAGCTTACTCATTTTTGTGTCCTCCCGTGCAAGTGGTTGTTTCTTACTGTGTCTATATTATACTACGCTAGCGTAGCATTGTCAAGAGGAATTGCGGGATTTTTATAAAAAAGTTGGCGTAAAGTTGGCGTAAAGTTGGCGTGTAGGTGGCGCACGCGAAAATGTGTAAAATATTACAATAAATATAGAGGATAAAACCATGTACAGAGAATTAAACTTGAATCCAGAACAAAAGCGCGTCGGCGATTGTACAGTCAGAGCCATTGCAGCCGCAACGCATCAAGAGTGGGCGACTGTATATGCGGCGCTGGTGCTGGAAGGATTTGAACTGCATGATATGCCGTCTGCAAACTATGTCTGGGGCAGTTATTTGCGAAGATGTGGTTGGAAGCGCTACACGTTGCCAAACAGTTGCCCGGATTGTTACACAGTGGCTCAGTTTGCAAAAGACCACTCTGACGGCACGTATATTTTGGCAATGGCTACGCATGTTGTGTGCGTGCAAAATGGCGATTGGCTGGATACATGGGACAGCGGCGATGAAGTGCCGCTGTACTACTGGCAGAAAGGATGATTGACTATGGCGTTTGGCGTACCGTATCAGCCCGGATTTGCGCCGGGATATTACCCGATTGGGCAGCCCACTGCAATGCCTGACCAGCTTGCACAGCTTCGACAGGCAGCGTATCCGCAGCAGCAGACTGCACAGCAGACTGCGCCTATTATTTGGGTGCAGGGAGAAGAAGCGGCAAAAAGTTACCTTTGTGCGCCAGGGAACAGCGTGCTTTTGATGGATAGCGAGAAAAGCTCGTTCTATATCAAAACAGTGGACGCAAGCGGGATGCCGCAGCCGCTACGCATCTTCGATTATGCAGAGCGCACAGCGGCACAAAAACAGCCCACACAGGCCGCGCAAACGCAAGCCGGAGAGTTTGTCACCCGTGCAGAGTTTGACGCGCTGGAGGCCCGCTTTGACGCGCTGGCGGCAGACAAACCGCTGACAAAGAAAAAGGAGAACGAAAATGCCAAATCCACTGTTTAATGCTTTAGGCGGCGGGCGTATGCCCGGCCCGATGGGACAATTTCAGCAGATGATGCAGCAGTTTCAGCAGTTCCGGGCAAATTTTCAGGGAGACCCCAAAAAAGAAGTAGAAAAGCTGTTGCAATCCGGGCAGATGAGCCAAGCACAGCTGA
>ERZ1034842.648-NODE-648-length-12564-cov-18.933888_pt1 | contig 12564 bp, 9 predicted proteins | sample MGYA00520634_ERZ1034842 | MGnify/ENA primary metagenome ERZ1034842 (study PRJEB33766, sample SAMN09781734) | gut metagenome | biome: gut microbiome | host: Homo sapiens | place: Madagascar | study: EMG produced TPA metagenomics assembly of the PRJNA485056 data set... | reverse complement strand
CTCCGGCATGCCGGATGCTGTAATTTATGTAAAGCCGCAATCGCGCGGCATTATATACTAAACGTCATAAATAAATGCGATTTTATCCAACTCGACAAAGCCGTCTGAGATCATCTGATCCAGCGTGCCATTGTCGAAAAATATTTTCCACTTCATCTTTCAAAATGTCTAATGTTGGAAAAAATTGATTATGAAGGCGCAAACGTCTGGTCAATTTCCAAACCCTTTCGATTGGGTTCAGCTCCGGACAGTATGGCGGCAGATATTCTAAGACAAATTTATCAGATGCTTCATTTCTCCAAATTGAGTGTAATTTTGCATGATGGTATCTTGCATTGTCAGTGATAATTGCAACCTTGCGCCCAGAATGACATGCGGCTTTGCGGAGTTGCTTTAAGAATTTCCAGCAAGATATAGCATTGAATGATTCGTTTTCTGCAGCAAATATAAATTTCCCATCACGCAATCTGACCGCCCCGAAATACCCAACGCTTTTACGCCCCGGCTGCTGTAGGACAAATGGCGACTTTTCTTCAGGAGGAAACCACATTCGACATCGAGTTCCCTGTTGTTGGAAAAGCACTTCATCAATCGCCCATATATCGTAATCTTTATCTTGGAGTTCTGCAAGTTTTTTTATATTCCGCTTGCTTGATCGGATCGGCTTTTGCGCTTTGAGGCCGAGGCTTGCGAAGATGAAATTTCAACTGGCGAAATATACGTTGGCATTGCCGCACTCCCAAAACTATATTTTTCTCATGCTTCAGCCAATAGGCGAGCGTTTTCCCATCCCACATCGCATTCTCCAATCCAGCCTCTTGCGGATGTTTTCGTAAAATGATGTTTATTTCATGGAGTAGCTCTGGAGTTATTTTACTTGGTCTGCCCGGTTTTGACTGATCGCAAAGAGAAGAAAGGCCGTGACGATTAAATTTTCGAACCCAGTTCTGAACCGAGCGTAGCGAATCACCAAACAGTTCCGCAACTCGAGCGCAACTCATGTGTTGTGCAACCAGTAAAACCGCATGAACTCAATGTTCATAGCGAGAATCAGGACTTCTACGAATTTCATTTTGAAGAATTGTCGTGCTAATTTCTGGACTCTTGACGCTAAGCATTTTTACCTCCGCTGTTATGGGCTCGAAGGTAATATATCGCATCTTTTTTTAATCGCAAATATTTATGTCGTCTAGTATAATATACACCGAAAGAGCGATGTTTTCGAGCAAAAAATAATTTTATGCATCCCCATGGAATAAAAACACCTTCGACGGTTCAATTCTGCTTTCTTGATGAACCCTTCGCGCAAACCGGTTTTTAAACTTTCTTCCAACATTTTTTCTGCACCGCTTTTTGCCAATCTCTTGCGCCAGTGGGACATTGTCGATTGATCCGTCGGATAGTCGTGCTCAAAATACGTTCCACCGGTAAAATATTGCCAATAAGGATTTTCAAGCCATTCGTCAAGAACGGCTTCGTCGCTCATGCCGCTGGCGTATTTCAGATAATGCAACGCAACCATCAAACGCACCGGACAGGATGGCCGACCGTTGTCCGCACAAAAACAATCATGGAGACCGTCTTCAAAACTCTGCCAGTCAATCGCATTTGCCAATTTTACCATCGCATGCCGTTTCGAAACGATATCACGCAGCAAGGGCTTGAATAAATGGCTTTGTACCGCGCCGGAACTGTTACTTTTCGTCATCATATTGCAAGCTTTCTTTCGTCATGAACACTTTTTCTTGCAATAATATACCATGAATCTGCGAGTTTTTCCATTGATAATCAAGCAATTGAATGCTTTTTCATGATCGACTAACGATACGTTCTCACGCTTTCCCGTTGAATCAATTCATAGGGAATCATGTGGTTAACCTTTTTTTTCTGAAGAATCGCACAGCAATTTTCCGCGATTTTTTCAAACGGCATTCTCAGCGATGTAAGTTCGACCGGATTAACCTGATTGTAGAACGAGGAATCACCCACAATAAGCGATAAATCCTGCGGAATTTTCCAATGCAGATCATGCAGAATTTTCGGAAGTTTACCTCCTTCTGTGGAGGACGGACAAATTAACGCGGTAATATTGTGGTGCAGGAGCCGAATCAGAGCCTGATGCGGTTCTTGATCCTGGGTGTATTCAATATACGCTTGATCAAAAATACCGAGATTAGCCATTTGACTTAGAAATCCTTCCCGCTCCTCCCATGTCCTGTGATACTCCGGAGACTCGTATCCAACAATCAACAAGCCGATTCTTCGATGTTTTTTCTCATACAACAGCTGAACTGCCTCCTGCAAGGCTCCCCGATGATCGGCGCAGACACTATAACAGTTGCAATGTGGCTTGGGAATATGTCGATTGATGTAAATCAGCGGGGTAACCAAGTGCTTTTCCCAGTGCAGGAACACATCCTCTTCATATCCGCACAACGATACAACCGCATCGAATCCGACATTTCTCAATTGCGGAAGAATGGACGATTCTCCCGCAACCGTTTTATAGCCCACCTGCAGGAAAGCTGCATGGAGCGCATTTAGAAGTTCATAGTAATATTCTCCGTTGATCATTCGGGAACCGAATGACGAAAGTAAAAGGACTTTTCCCGATCGTGAAATTTGCGGGGAAACATATCCGCTGCGCGCAATTTCCTGCTGAATTCTTTTGCGGACCTCGTCAGAAACATACGGTCTATTGTACAGCACCCTGCTCACAGTGGCAAGTGAAACATTACAGGCTCCTGCAATCTTGGCGATTGTAATTCCGGCATGTGGACGTCTTGGCATGGAAAATCCTTATCATTGAATAAAATTTTGCTCCGGCTAGGGCTTATCCCTGATACAAGCATCGGCGTATTTACGTCCTGACTTTGCACGCCCGCTTTCGGGCAGCCGCAAAATTGAAATACGCGTCATAAGCAGCGGGAAATTAACCCTCCAACGATTAAGATAGCACAGCATGGTGCTAAATACAACCTCTTACTATTTCTTTTCATGAAAAAAAATAATTTATCATGCGTTTTTCACAAAATAAATAAACAAATAAAACTTGCTTTTATTTTTGGCATGCAGTATATTTTCCACAATGGAAAGCAATATTGTGCAGTGTTACACACCAAACCAACAGAAAGGAGCTGCTTTATGCAATCTTTTGTCAAACGAAGAAACAGAGTACATAACAATTTCACCCTGCTAGAACTCCTCATCGTTATCGCCATTATCGCCATTCTTGCGGGGATGCTTCTGCCCGCGTTAAACAGCGCACGGGAAAAAGCCCATGCCATTTCCTGTATGGGAAATATGAAACAGATCGGACAGGCCATTACGATGTATGTAAATGATTCAGAAGACTTTCTGCCACCATTGGATTCTGGCGGAAATGGCTCGGAATCCGCACTGCTCGCCGATTACATCGCCAAAGTCAACAAAGATTCCACGCTCAACTATCATCAGCCGATTGTCGATTTTGCCATCCCGTGCAGCCCGTCGCGCAAAGGTCCGTATTTCTGCCCCTCCGCCACCCCCTGGGTCACCGGCGGCATCAAATTCTACCCCTCCTACAAAGGCATCGTCCGCGACTACAACCAACCGCAAGTCGCCGTCACATGGGGCTGCAACGAAAATCAAGTTTCCATCAATGGCAGCAGCTTCGTCATCGGCAACAAAATCACCAAAATCAACCCCTCCAACGGCATCATGTCCGAAATGGCCTACACCCGCAAAAACGGTGACAATATCTACACCTCCTACCGGGCGATTTACAAAGGCACCTGGATTTGGAACTACGGCCCCAACACCTCCGGCAACCCCTTCTTCGCCAACCACAACGCCAACAAAAGCGGCAATATGCTCTTCGCCGACGGCTCCGTTCAGCTCATCAACAACGTCGGCCCCGGCAGCTTTCAGGAAAAGAGCCTGATCCGCAAGTAACCCCTTCTCCCAAGGACACCCCGCTTATGAAATTCTTATCGACCATCATCACCGCCATGCTTTTGCTGGCGGCCGCGGGCGGCAACGCCGTCTTCAACCCCGGCTTCGAGCTTGGCTCCGATGGCTATGAACTCAACTGGGTCAGCAATCCGGTCAAAAATCCCCGGCTGATTTACCACAAGCTCCGCATCGAACGGGAAAATCCGGCGGAAGGCAAACAGTTCCTGCGCCTCGACAACCCCTTCGGCGAAGTCTTTGAGCTGCACAGCCGCGAATTCCCGCTGGAAGCCGGCAAGACCTATACGCTCTCGTTCGCCGCGCGCGGCAACGCCGATGGCATGACGATTCGGCCAACGGTTTACGGTATCATGTCCGACCGCCGGAGCCTCGGCTACGACAAAGAGTTCCAGCTCTCAAAAGAGTGGCGGGAATACCGCTTTTCATTCACCCCCGCGGGTTCCGGATATTATCATATCGCGCTGTTCCCCGGCAACCGGCACGCCGAAGCAATTCCCGCCGGGCATATCGATCTCGACGATCTTAAGCTCGACAACGGCATGCCCGCCCCGGAGCTCGAAGCCGCCGTCGCCTCCACCGCCGACCTTTATGAACAAGGACAAGGCAAAAGCGCCAAACTCACGCTCAAAGTCCGCAACAACAGCAACGCCCCCATCCGCCGGACGCTGAAAATCCGCGGTATCGAAGTCTACTTCAACCGCGTGCTTTGGGAAAAACCGTTCACGCTTGATCTCGCCCCCGGCGAAATACGCGCCATTCCTTTCGACGCCCCGCTGGATACCTGCGGCGGCGTTCGAGCAGAAATCGAAAATATGCCGGAGGCATTTGCGGGATATTACGCCGTCATCGGCCATTACGACGTGCGCCCCATCGACATCCGCCGCGACTTCTGCGTCAGCATCAACGGCGCTGCCAACCACGAGGAACGGCGTTCCTTTTATCCCGGTTTTTACGCCCGCGGCAAATCCGTGGACGACAATCTCGCCCAGCTCGCACGGCTCGGCGTCCGGCTGATCCGCGAACGCGACGGCGGCGCGGGCATGGCGCAATGGCGCTATCTGGAACCGAAAGAAGGCGTTTTCGACTTCCGCCATGCTGATTTCCTGCTGGCGCTTTACCGGAAACACCATCTCGAACCGCTGCCGATTTTCTCGGACGATTTCGCCGAAGGCACCGGGCTTGACCGCCCCGGCTGGCAGCACCGCGGGCATCTCCCGGACTGGCTGCTCGCCAAAAGCACCCGGGTCCAAAACGACCCGCCGAACACCATGCGCTCCGTTCGCGGCCATATCATGCTGCCGCCCCACGACCTCTACCGGCGTTACATCCGCGCCTTCGCCGAACGCTATCGCGGCAAAGTGCAGGCGGTGGAGCTGATGAATGAGCCCAATTTGTACATCACGCCTGAGGTTTATATGGATTATCTGCGCATCGCCTCGCCGGAACTGCGCGCCGCCGATCCCGCCATGCAGCTCATCAGCCTCTGCCCGACCGGCGACAAAGAAAGCGAAACGGCGATGCCGTGGACTCAGAGCTGTGTCAAAGATGGTGCGCTGGATCTCGTGGACGCGGTCAGCTTCCATCCCTACAATTCCCGCGAATTGAGTTCGTCGCTGCCCGCGGACGCCTATATGGAAGCCTTGAAGCGAATTCTCGTTTCCAAGCCGCTGCCGATTTGGAACACCGAGCTTTACTACTGCTACGACGTGGAAGGAAACGACAAACGCGATCCGCAGAGTTGTTCCGCCGATCAGGTGTCGCGCCGCTTCCTGACCGATCTCGGCGAAGGCGCCGCGCAGTCGATCAGCATGCACAGCTTCGGCATCGGGTTGTGGTACAGCAAACTGACGCCAAACCTCAACAACGCGGAAGGCTCCATGGGGCTGCACCCGTCGCCCGCGATGGTCGCCTACAACGCGCTCGCCCGCTATTTCGAGGGCGCAAAACCGGCATCCAAACACCGGCTTCCCCGGCAAATCGTCTGTTACGGATTCCGCGACCGCGCGGGAAAACCGCTCGCGGCGGTTTGGAACTACGGAGAAGCGAAAGGCGTCATGCTGGATTTCGGCGGCATGGAAGTCCGCGATCTCTTCGGCAACAGACAAAATACCGCACAACCGCTTGAAATCACCCGCGCCCCCTACTTCCTCTTTCCGGGACGGCTTTCGGAGTCAGAATTTACCGTACAACTGGGCAAGCTCCAACCGATTGTGCCGATGCCGGTCACGGTCAGCGACGCGGTACGGCTCTACAACGGCGCCGTGCGGATCGGGCTGCACAACGACAGCGACGCGCCGGTTTCGGCGGTCATCGGCTTCCGCGGCGAAGGCTGGGCGACGGCACGCCCGGAACGGATTGAGCTGAAACCCGGCGAATACCGCACCCTCACGCTCCCCGTCCGCGAAACCGGCGACAAACAGCAAGCACCCGAAGTGATGTTCAACCTCAACCGCCGCATGTTCCGCCATCCGGTCAAACTCTATCGCAACCATGTCCGGCATGCCGGAGAGGAGATTTCGCTCCGCAGCGCGGACGGCGTTCTGCGCGGCAGCGCCGTCATCCGCCGCGAAGGGGATAAGCTGGTCATGACGTTCCGTGTCACGGACAAAACGGACGCGGGCGCCAAAGGAGCGCGTTACTTTTGGGAAAGCGACTCGATTGAACTTTTCCTGGACCGCAATCCAGGCGAATTCTTCGGCGGCGGGCAGAAAAACCACCCGGAACGGTATCAGCCGGAAACGTTCCGGCTTTTCCTGATGCCGCGCGAGCCGCAGGGCGAACAGCTTTTCATTTCCGGCACCGCGCTCCGGCGCGAAGACGCGGCGATTTCGACGACCGCCGACGCCGACGGCTACACCATCCGCGTCGAACTGCCCGCAGGTAACATGCGTGAGCTGGGGCTGGACATCAAAATCAACGACGCCATTTCACCGGCAACCAAAACCGCCCGTTCCGCAAGCTTCAGCCAATCACCGATCCCGCATCTGGATCGTTTCGAATTCAACATCATTGATTTCAACCGAAAGTAAATCATCTTATGAAACATAACATGAAACAATTTCTATTCGGAATGGCGTTGGCGGCGTCCGCCGCGCTTTTCGCAGAGGACGGGCTTCAAATCCGCACCACCGGCGGCTGGGCAAAAGAGCCGGACGGTTTTTCGCTCGACTACGGAACCGCCAAAAAAGGCGCGGTTTACCTGACCCGGAACGTCACGCCGCATACGATTTACCGCATCGCATGGCGCGCGGAGCGCGCGACACCGGAAACACCCGCGCCGATGCTCTTTGTGGAAACCAGCCGCAAACATTATGTCCAATTTGACGGTGCGAACCGCGTCCATTACTGGAACTCCGGCGACGAAACAACGCTGAAGCTCCGATTCGACATCGACCACGGCAAACCGGGCAAAATCCACCTGCGCGACATCCGCGTCACGGAAGTCGCTCCGGCGGAACTGAACCGGAATTTGATTGAGAACGGCGACTGGGAACAGGGCGAATTGGGGGATTTCTGGCAATCGCGCGACGCGGGGATCATCCCCGGCAGCGCCGTACTGGCGAATTCGCCTGATTTCTTCAGCGGCAGCCGGAGCCTCTGCCTGAAGCCCTCGGCGCAAAAGCCCGACTACACCATCCGCTCCGCCTACATGCCGGTCATTCCCGGCGACACCTTCGTTCTGACATTCTGGGGCAAAAGCGACGTTGACACAACGCTCGGCGGCTCCATCGACTGCGCCTCCCCGACCAACATCTACAAAGGCAAACACCCCCACAAAATCGCCACCTTCAAGCTGACGCCCGACTGGAACGAATACCGGCTCGAATATACCGTTCCGCGCGATCTTGCGGCCTATCCCGCGCTGGCGGACGGCGTTGCACGGATTTGGTTTTCGCGCGGCGCCAAGGGTACGATTTATCTCGACAATCTGGAATTTCGCAGAACCGCACCGGCGACGGCGCAATAATAAAGGACCATTTCTCTCATGTCGCACGATATTGAACGATCCACCCCGGAAGCCGTCGGCGTACCGTCGGCGGCATTGATCCGGCTGATCGGCAAACTGAAACAATTTGATTCGCTGAACAGCATCATGATTCTTCGGCACGGCAAGTGCTGCGCCGAAGGATGGTGGGCGCCGTATGCACCGAAAATCCAACATACCCTCTTCTCGCTGAGCAAAAGTTTCACCGCCCTCGCCGTCGGGCTTGCCCAACAGGAGGGGCGGCTCTCCATCCATGACCGGCTGGCGGCGTATTTCCCGGAATACGACAGCGCAATCCGCGACGCCCGGATGCGCGACATCACGCTGCGCCAGCTGCTGACCATGGCGAGCGGCCATGCTTCCTGCGCCTGTCCGCAAATGTTCGCAGACCCGGACGGGGATTGGGCGCGGGGATTTTTCTCCTCTCAGCTGGCGAATGAACCCGGTTCGGGCTTCATTTACAACTCCGCCGCGACCTACATGCTCTCGGCGACAGTCCGCAAAGTCACCGGGCAGAATGTGCGGGAATATCTGCTGCCGCGCCTGTTTGAACCGCTGGCGATCGAGCCGGGCATGTGGGAAAACTGCCCGCGCGGAATCAACGTCGGCGGCTGGGGGCTTTATCTCACGACCGAGGACATCGCCAAATTCGCCCAACTTCTGCTCCAAAACGGTTCCTGGAATGGCAGACAGCTGATTCCTGCCGATTATCTGCGCGACGCCGTTTCTCCGAAGATCGACACCGCCCGCTGTTCCGACACGGACTGGCGGCAGGGGTACGGCTATCAATTTTGGATGAGCCGTCACGGTTTTCGCGCGGACGGCGCGTCCGGGCAACAGGCGCTGGTGATCCCGGAAGCGGATATGGCAATCGCCATCACCTCCGGCATGGACCGGGTACCGGAACTGCTGGAGGCGGTCTGGGAACTCCTGCCGTCGCTTTCGGACACGGCGCTGCCGGAACAGCCCGGCGAACCGAGACGGCTGGCGGAACTGCTTGCCACGCTGGAAATCCCCGTCGCGCCGAACGCTCGCCGGGAATGGCAGGCGCAAAAATGGGCATGGGAATTTGAAGACAATCCGGCAGGCATCACCGGCGCGGTGCTGGAAATCGGCGCGGACTCCTGTCTTTTGGCAATCCGGGGACGGCACGGCGAAGAAACGCTCCGCGCCGGGTTCGGCTTCCGCAGCAACGACAATATCCTCCAACTCAACGATCACCTGCCGCGCCGGGTTTCCGCCAGTGCGGGGTGGACGGAAGGCGGCGCATTGGCGCTGCATCTTTGCTGTTACGAAACGGCATTCCGGGAGGTGTTCCTGATTGATCCGGCGTCCGCCGACCGGCCGCTGACGGGGACCGCCCGCTTCTGCACGTTCCGCCAACCGTTTCTACCGCCGCTGACCGTCCGCAACCCCAAAGGAAAAATCTGATATGCCGCCGATTCACCTGATAAGCACCTTTCATTACGACTACATTTATTTGAAGGGGTCGCGGGAATACTTTGAAACGTCGTTCCGGATTTTGGATCGCGCGCTGGCAATGCTGGAGCGCAATCCCGAATGGAACTTCACCGTCGAACAGGTAATCCTGCTCGAAGCCTATGTCGAAAAACACCCGGAACAACTGCCGTCGCTGCGCCGTTTCGCCGCCGAAGGCAGGCTCTGTTTCGCCCCCGGAATGTATGTGATGCCGGATATGAACCTGATCGACGGCGAATCGCTTTTCCTTCAGGCGAAATACGGCAAAGCATGGCTGCGCGACCGGCTCGGCGTCGAACCCGAATCCTGCTGGATCGCGGATTGCTGGGGGCATCACGCCCAACTGCCGCAAATCCTCGCACAGTCCGGCTACAAAGGGTATTTCTTCTGGCGCTGCATGCGGCGCGACGTCGCCCGCAACGATTTCATCTGGGTGGGGCTGGACGGCACGCCGCTCTCCGCGCACTGGCTTGCCAAAGGGTACGCGGGATTGTGTTTCCCCGAACGCCCCGGCGCGGAGCGCACCCATGCCGAAGAGCTGGCGTTTACGGAAAGCTCCGTGGCGGAAGTCCGCCGCCTTGTCGCGGATTTGAACGCCTACGGCAATGACGCACCGTTCCTGATCTGCAACGGCGGGGATTTCCGTGTTCCGCAGGAGAGCGCGTGCGAAATCGTCGACGGGCTTAACCGTACCGGGGAACTTCCGCCAATTCATTTCTCCTCGCCGGACGCGTTTCTCCGCGCCTGCGATCCGGAACGGCTTCCGCGCGTCGGCGGCGAATTCAACGTTGCGTTCCAAGGCACCTGCTCCGCCAACATCCGCATCAAACAGCTGCTGTATGAAAACCGCGAACGGCTGCTCGCGCAGGAATCGCTGGCGGCGCTCGGCAAACATGCGGACGTTCCCGAACAGCAGTGGAAACGGTTGCTGGCGCATCAGTTCCACGACACCATCTGCGGCACCGTCTGCGATGACGGGCTGCATGAAATCATCTCCGATCTGGAAGCGCTGCGCACCGAACTCACCGTGCCGGGCGCACCCGCCGCGTGGTTCAATCCGACGCTCCATCCCCGGCGCGAAATCGTACCGGGCGCGGACGGCCGACGCCATTGGGTCGAATTCGCTCCGCTCTCATGCCGCACTCCGGAGGCATATCCGGCGCTCCCCGAATTGGAACCGGTTTCGGGGGCGGGGGAATTTCGCAACGATTTTTTCCACTGCCGTTACGACGGCGGCGGGCGGCTGGTTTCGCTGAAGACGCCGCGCGGGCGGGAGTTGATCGATCCGGCGAATCCGGCATGGTTCGGGCTGCCGGTCATGCAGATCGACAACGGCGACAACTGGATGCTTTACGATGCCCCGCTCGACGGCGGGTGCGACGCCGCGGCGTTCGCCTCCAATTTGCCCGATCCGCTGTTCCGCGAACCGGCGGCGTCCGGGCTGATTAACCGCAATCCTTTTTTCGCCCGGATTCACCGGACGCGGATCAACACTTCGGAGGCGATTTGCGAAATCGTCCAGCAGGGCAATGTCAGTTTCTGGCGGATGGACATCGCATTCACGCTCACCGTCACGCTGTCGGCGGATTCGCCGCTGATCCGGTTCCGGCTCGAAATCCTTCCGGCGGGCAAACATTACCGGCTTCGCGCCGCATTCCCGACGACACTGAAGCAGGGCGCGGTCCGGCACGGCATTCCATTCGGGATTGCGGAACGCGGCAACACCGAATACCCCGCCGAAGGGTTTTGTCATCTCGGCGCGGCGGACTGCGGGCTTTTTCTGCTCAACCGGGGCATTCCCGGCAACAACATCGATGAAAACGGCGTCATGATGCTTTCGCTCTTCCGCGCGGCGGCGATGGAGTACAAGTGCGACAGCGACGGTTCCTTCCAAGAGGGCGTGCCGCACACGTTTGAATACGCCGTACTGCCGCATGACGGAGCGGCTGCGCTGCCCGGCGAAGCAGTGGAAGGCTATCTGCGCCCGCCGCAGCCGATGGCGGCGGAGCCGTTCGCCGACCAGGAATGGGGGGCGCTGCCCGCCAATGTCCGGCTTTCGGCGCTGCGGAAGAATCCCGCCGGCATATTTATGCGGATTTACGAATGTTGCGGCGCGGAAACGGCGTTGACGCTCGCGCTGCCGAAGTTCGTCCGCGCCGTCCGTGACGCCGACGGGCTGGAGCGCCCGCTCGCAACCGTGCGGGCTGCCGCGGATCACCGTTTGACGCTAACCCTGCGGCCGTTTGAGATCCGCAATCTCATACTGGAAAAGTAAAGGAAACTGCAAAAGATGGAATATTCATTGAATGGCGTTTGGCAGCTGCGTTTCAACGACCCGGCGAAAGGCGAAACCGAAATCCCCGTCCATGTTTCTTTAGAATCGAAAAATTCTCTTGACCTCAACAAGGTTCGAAACAACGTGAAAATGGTTCGGTTTTGAGAATCTCGAAAAATTCTCAAAATCGGAAGAGAGGGAAAACAGAGAATGGATTTGAGGCGGACGAAACGTCATGGAGTTCGAAACTTCGACAAAGCGATACTCTGAAAACATCGAAACGCCGACTTTTACAACCCTCGCCGACTTTTCGACCGAATCTCGAACCTCCGACTTTTCGGTTTGAGTTCAAACGTTCTCAAACAGAGGTGACGCTCTGAGCTGAAATTCCGCCGAGAGAATGAAATTTCTCGCGCGCGTGTAACGGGGGTGTTTTAATTCCTCGTCCATGTTTCTTTAGAATCGAAAAATTCTCTTGACCTCAACACGGTTCGAAACAACGTAAAAATGGTTCGGTTTTGAGAATTTCGAAATTTTCTCAAAATCGGAAGCGGGGAAAAACAGAGAATGGATTTGAGGCGGACGAAACGTCATGGAGTTCGAGACTTCGCCATAGCGATACTCTGAAAACATCGAACTGCCGACTTTTACAATCCTCGCCGACTTTTCGACCGAATTTCGAACATCCGACTTTTCGGTTTGAGTTCAACGTTCTCAAACAGAGGTGACGCTCTGAGCTGAAATTGCTCCGAGAAAATGGATTTTCTCTCGCGCGCGTAACGGGGGTGTTTTAATTCCTACGCCGCTTTACGAACCCGCCGGTAGCCGTGGAGCAATCCCCCAAGGAATGAGGTCTCAACGACTTCTCCATCGT
>ERZ1034842.642-NODE-642-length-12621-cov-4.584832_pt1 | contig 12621 bp, 10 predicted proteins | sample MGYA00520634_ERZ1034842 | MGnify/ENA primary metagenome ERZ1034842 (study PRJEB33766, sample SAMN09781734) | gut metagenome | biome: gut microbiome | host: Homo sapiens | place: Madagascar | study: EMG produced TPA metagenomics assembly of the PRJNA485056 data set... | reverse complement strand
CTCGGATACAAAACTATTAAGCTTATCCTTTTGTTTATAATCAGCAATAAATCCTCTTGAAATATAACAATATTTAAAGACTTTCATCAAAGGAATATATGCAAGCATACATGTTGCATATACATTACCTTGCTCACTAGCTTGAATAAATTCAACTTGCCAGCCATCATGCATAAACTTTTGTGCCTGAAAATCCGATTGTTGAAAGATAACAGCATCAAGAGTATCTAAATAATTACGATACTCTTGGATACTTATGGTTTTTATTTGCATAAACACACCTTCTTAGTTGGCAACAATGTTTACAACTTTACCCTTAACAACAATCACTTTACGAATTGTCTTTCCTTCAAGCTGGCGTTGAACTGTTTCAAGTTCCATAGCCTGTTTTTGAAGTTCTTCATTGCTTGAACCTACAGCCGCTTCAAACTTACCACGCACTTTACCATTGACCTGAACAACACAAGTGATTGTATCTTCCACTAATTTAGCTTCATCATAGGTTGGCCAAGGCTCATACGCAATTGTAGATTCGTGACCTAATAATTGCCACATTTCTTCACCAATATGAGGTGTAATACATGAAAGCATCTTCACGATTCCTTCGGCATATGGTTTATAAACGGTGTCAGCCTTATATGCTTCATTCACAAAGATCATCATTTGTGAAATAGCTGTATTGAATCCTAATGATTCATAATCTTCGGTAACCTTTTTAACAGTCTGGTTATAGACCTTATCTAATTTACCATCATTTGTATCTGTGACTTTACCAGATTCAATAAATAATCGATAAACACGATCAATCCATCTTCTAGCACCATCACATCCAGCCATTGACCATGGTTTACTTTGTTCTAATGGTCCCATGAACATTTCATATAAACGTAGTGTATCGGCACCATATTTTTTTACGATGTCTGAAGGATTGACAACATATTTAGGGAATCGTTTTCCCATTTTAATTCCGTTTTCACCTAAAATCATACCTTGGTGCACTAATTTCTTGAAAGGTTCTTTACATGCCACAATACCTTTATCGTATAGATAGTTGTTCCAGATACGTGAATACATCAAATGTCCTACCGCATGTTCTGGTCCACCAACATATAAATCAACAGGCATCCAGTGCTTTAATAATTCTGGATCGGCCAATTGTTTATCATTGTGTGGATCAATATAACGTAAATAATACCATGAAGATCCAGCAGAACCAGGCATTGTACTTGTTTCACGAACACCCTTTACACCATTTTGGTTGTATTGTTTCCATTCTGTCGCATTTTCAAGCGGCGCTTTTCCATTGTGTCCCTTATAGTCTTCTAACTCCGGTAAAATCAATGGCAATTCTTCATCTGGAAGAACATAGTCAGTTCCATCTTCTAAGTGTACGATTGGTACGGGTTCTCCCCAATAACGCTGACGAGCAAAAATCCATTCACGGAAACGATAGTTTACTGTTTCTTTGGCAATCCCCATATCCACTAATTTTTTAGTGATAGCTACTTTTGCCTCTTCTACAGTAAGACCTGTAAATTCTTCGGAGTTGATTAGCTTGCAGCCTTTTCCTAAATAGTCCTGTTTTTCAAAGGCATGCTCACTTACGTCTTGTCCTTCGATAACTTGAATCCTGTCAATATTGTGGGCAATCGCATATTCAAAGTCACGTTGATCATGACTTGGTACAGCCATAACAGCACCCGTTCCATAATTTGCCAAAACGAAATCTCCAATAAAGACTTCAACTTCTCTGCCATTGACTGGGTTGATGGCTTTAATACCTTCTAGACGACATCCTGTTTTTCCTTTATTCAATTCTGTACGGTCCATTTCAGATTTTGAAACCGTTTCTTGAATATAAGCTTTTACTTCATCCTGATTTTTAATTCTAGGCATTAATTCCTGCACTAAATCTCCATCTGGTGCAAGTACCATGAATGTAATACCATAAATTGTTTCAATACATGTTGTAAAGATAGAGAATTTTCCTCCACCTACAATTTCAAATTGAACCTCAACACCCGTTGAACGGCCAATCCAGTTTCTTTGCATTTCCTTTGTCGATTCTGGCCAGTCAATTTCATTTAAACCTTCAAGTAATCGTTCCGCAAAAGCAGCCTGGTCGATACATAGTTGTTTCATATTTTTACGAATAACTGGATATCCACCACGTTCACTCTTACCATCGATAACTTCATCATTCGATAATACTGTACCTAATTCTTCACACCAGTTTACTGGCATGTCTACATATTTGGCATAGCCATCTTTATACAATTGTTTAAAAATCCATTGTGTCCAATGATAGAATTCTGGATCAGATGTTGCGATCATTTTTGACCAGTCATAGTCAAATCCTAATTCCTGCAACTGTTTTGTGAAAGTCTTGATATTTGTTTGTGTAAAGCCATTTGGGTTATTTCCTGTTTGAACAGCATATTGTTCAGCTGGAAGTCCAAATGAATCATATCCCATTGGGTGAAGCACATTATATCCTTGCATACGTTTCATACGCGAAACAATATCTGTAGCTGTATATCCTTCTGGGTGTCCAGCATGCAATCCGACACCACTTGGGTATGGGAACATGTCTAGTGCATAAAATTTAGGTTTTGAAAAATCCCAAACATCCGTTTTGAATGTTTCATGATCTGCCCAATATTTCTGCCATTTCTTTTCTACTTCTAAATGATCGTACATATTAGCCTCCTATTAAAAATAAAAAACGCCCTTGAAATCTAAGGACGTTTGTACGCGGTACCACCTTAGTTCACAATTCTCATTGTGCCCCTCAAACTCTTTATCGCAGAGTATACGGATAACATTACTCATCAGCTCCTTAGCAAGTTCAAAGGCTGTACAATGCTAAATTTCACCAACTTTAGCTCTCTAAAAATTGTCATTTCCTTCTACTACTCTAATTCATCGCTATGCATCAATTTTATCTTTTTTTTCATTGTTCGTCAATATCAACCGAAACGATTGCCTTGTCATCATAATAGATTTTCATTGAAACATCTAAATATGTACATTCAATAAAAGTCTCATGATCTTCAAAATGCACATCTATATTCTGTATCCTTTCATCTTTGTCCTTTATTATTTTTTCGCTCGTATGACACAACTTGATGCGATTATTATGATGGATCATATGCTTGGCATGATCTACAATGGATAGTTCAAGAATATTTTGTTGATTAGCCTTTAATAAATACACATTTTGAAGGGTACTCAACGATAAAAAGGATACAATCTGAAGCACTAGAAATAAACACACTAGACTTACTTCACTGGCATACCCATTAATAGAGTTCAAAGTCATAGGCTTTATTCTTCTTTTTGAACCAAACATAATATCCATCTTCTTTCTTATAAAATATAGCCTCATCAATTTGTTCCATATAGATTTCATAGCCAGGACTCTTCACAATGCGATGTTTATCAAAATACAAGACCTTCTTTTCATGATTTAAAATATAACTTAGACAATCCGATTCTATTTTCAAATCATTTGATTGTGCAAGTTCTCTTCTTAATTGTAAAACCGCAAATTGATTCTGCGTATCCACATCCATATGGGCAAAGTGCAAAGCACAACGCATAAGCATACAGCCTAATAGGCTGACTAAACTTGTGATAAACAATGCCAACAAAGCTTCAATCAGAGTAAAACCATTTCTTTTCAATTTTTTCATCAATCTTTAGATTCCTTTGGAAATATAAAGTATAAATACCATTCAATATAAGACTTGCACAAACCAAAATCACAAAGAACGCAAACAAGGCATCTTCGAGTAAAAAGCCATTATTCTTTTTCAAGACGAACCCTCCCAGCTCCAACCTGGAAAACAAGTTTCATTTGACTCGATGCATTTTGACAATGAAGTGACATAGCCTTAGACATGTTGCCCTTTGCATTGTAGTAAAAAGATACATGATCACACGCAATATCATGGGGTATTTTATATTCAACATCATCCATATAGATCGAATCACCAATTTCAACATACACTTTTCGATGTTTTACATACGCTTTTTCCTGAGCCGTAATACATAGAGTCTGCAGATTTTTCATAAATACATATAAAGAACAGTGCATCTTTGTAGAAAGCCCAAATCCAAGCATAGAAACAATAAGCAGCACCACTAACATTTCAACAAGGGTAAATCCATTCTTATTGGGATACGGCTTGCCCATCTACGATCACCACTTTACTATGATCCGGACATGTATCCTGTCCTTTTTTTAAATAACCAAAATCAATCAATTCCTGCACACTGGTTGGCGTTTCTAATTGATCGATTTCATATAACATGATTTGCGAGTTGACAATTTCAAGTAAAGCTTCACACCCCTTATTACGAATAATCTTTTCTTTTTGCTGGATATTTGGAAGTGTGATTAATAAAAGTAGCGCAACAATCAACATCACAATCATCATTTCAAGTATTGTAAAACCATTTTTCTTTTCCATTTTTCTTTCTCCTTTTAGAATTGATTTAACATATTGAGTGGCATCATCATAATTTGATAGACAATCAAAACTAAGATTCCAATACTGATATACGAAAACAATTGAATACCCGTCGATATCTTCTTGACAGACTTTTCTAGATTTAGACTGCATTTCTTCATGTACAAGTCAAAAAAGACGTGCATTTGGTTGCTCGTTAAGGCATAGACCAACATCTTTTTAAAATCCGAATCAAACACTTCAATTTCTAGAAAACTTTCTTCTAGACTCTTTCCATTTTTTAAACACGCAAGAATTTCATTTGAAACCTTTCCAACAACACTAAAATCCATACACGCTAATGTTTCTAAAATTTCCTGTGTCGAAGTATAAGACTTGTCTAAAGCTTGATACATACATACAAATTGGAGCGATATCATTTTTTTCATTAACTGAAATGGACATTTCATTTTCGAATTGTATTTATAAAACAATACATAATAAAGAAACAAATAGAAGATAATGGATAGAATTGTAAATCCAAAACCCCACTTTAATAGATGGATAAACACAAATACCATTCCATTTGAAATGTAGTCTTTCATTTGAACAAGGACATAGTCTGAAAAGAATAGAATCATAAAGAACGCAAAGATCAATAAAAAGAACGGATAACTAATCTTCTTTAAAAGTGTTTCAAAAAAAGTATTCGAACTTTTCTCAATTTTATTTACGCAATCCAACGCATCACTTAAATTCAATTTTCTAGATAGAATTCGCAAATATTTAAAATACAATTTCTTTTGATTTCGAGTAAATATTTCTTGAAGACACATCCCTTCTTTTAAATACGTTATGATTTCTTCATCCTTTTTAAATGTTAAATGAATCAATGTATCTAATGGCAAGCCTTGATTCATCAACATCGCAAATTGTTCAATTTCATCCCGATAAACTAAGACTATCGTATTTTGCCTGGGCATCCACGATATATCCTTTTTCAATACCTTCTGTAATCTTTTTAGATAAAGTTTTAAATTCTTTTGGATACCTTCCGTGTTCCAAGACATACTGCAACGTTTTTTGATCCATGATTTCATAAACACATACCTTAGAGTCACCTTTCGAATATAGGCGTTGCGAAATAATGGCCGTACAAACACTAGCCAGATCTTTCTTAGATACACCTAGATCTTCAAGACGACGAATACACTCCTTTCCATCTTTGGCATGAATACTCGTAAAAACAAAGTGACCGGTTAAACTCGCTCTCAAGACCATCTTTGCGGTATAGCTGTTTCTTGTTTCACCAATACAAATAATGTCAGGATCATGCCGCAACAATTGTTCAATACCGACATCATAGGTAAATCCCATACTTTCATTAATCTGCAGCTGCAAGTAAGAATCATCCTCAATCTCAATGGGATCTTCAAGGCTGACCACTTTATGCTTCTTGGTTTTGGCAATCTCATGAAGTAAGGCATGTAGCGTCGTGGTCTTTCCACTATTGGTCGGACCTACACTAATAACTAAGCCTTGTCTTAATGGCACAAGTGAATTGAAAAAATGCGTGTCTTCTTTCCATAAAGATAAAACATTTAGTTCAATCGCATGCATCGTATTCAACATTCGAATAACACCTGTTTGCACGTTATGATTATTCAGCATACTGAAACGACAAAAGATTTCGTGATTATGAAGTAAAATTTTGAATTGGCCACTCTGTGGAACATATGGACTGGTAAGATCCATTCTAGAAATGAACTTGAGATACTCAAAGAATGCGGGCTGCCAAATATCTTGGTAGACATCTAACATTTCATTTTGCGTTCGAAGTTTGATTTGAAGTTTTTGATTCTGCACGACAAAATGAATATCACTTGCCTTTTTTTCAATCGCATACGCAATGAGATCTTGCAATAAATCATCCATTTTTTATCACCCCTTCTCATATACGAAAAAAAAAGCAGAAATTCTAATAAATTTCTGCATATTTTAAACTTTCGTTCCATTTTTTCTCTTGCGATAAAGAAGTGGATGGGCCATGACCTGGATACACTTTATAATCCTTGTCAAATTGAGCCAATTTTTTTAGAGATTGTTTCATACTAGATACAGAGCCTGTTGCCAAATCCATTCTTCCAATAGATCCTTGAAATAAAACATCTCCAGTAAATAAACAATCTTCAATTTTTAATACAGTTGAACCAACGGAATGTCCTGGACAATACATGGCTTCTATATCAAATCCTGCAATGGTGTTCTTTCCTTCTAAAATGGGTTTACATTTTGCGCCACATGTAACATCCATATAGAAGGCAGAAGATGAATTTAAATCGGGATCTTGAAGAAAATCAAATTCATTGGGATTTAAATACACATCGCAATGGAATGCATCCACAATCTTATCTATACCTGAAATATGATCAAAGTGTGCATGTGTTAAAACAATGGCTTCTAGAGTGCATTCATTTTCTTTTAAGATGAATTCAAGGTTTGGATACATATCTGCAGGATCAATCAAGATGGCATGATGATTTTCCATCACCAAATAACAATTCGCCTGTACGGGTCCTAAGGGTTGTTGAAGTACTTTCATAGTCTGATACATAAAAAAGACCGAATAAAACGGTCTTTCTTACTTTTTCTCCTTATGTTCAGTCTGCTGATTGCATTTTGGACAATATTTTTTAACAGTCATACGTTCAGGATGTTTTTTCTTATTTCTTGTACCAATATAATTTTCTTCACCGCAAACAGAGCACTTAAATGTAATACGATCTCTCATGTTCAGTCCTCCTCACATTAGTAATTACTAGTTGATTCTAGCATAACTTACAAGTCAATTTCAAGTCATTTTCAAAATTTTAACTTGCTGGATACAATTCAAAATATTTTTTTACCACTTCTGGCATAACAGCCGTTGTACAAATGTTTGGTGCAACGCTCTTAGTATTCATTGAAGAAGTCGGTGCCGAGCACGCAAAAGACATCGTTGGAGACGAACTTGGTGCATATCCAACTAGGTTTGCGGTTGTATAGTCGTCAACTTCAGCTGTACCTGTTTTAGCCGATACTTCCACGCCAATATCCTTTAGCTCATCCCCACAATAGCCAGAAGATACACAGGCTCTAAATCCTTGTTGCACACGCTCTAAATATTGCGCATTCTTTTCAGGTAATGTAGATTTAATTTTTTTGCCTTTACTCACAACTACTTCACTCGAATTGACTTCTGTCGCATAAGCCATAAAGTGTGGTTCATATAAATTACCACCTGAGGCAATGGTTGTACTATAAGTAGCCAATTGAAGTGGTGTATACATATCAAACTGACCAATCGAATAGTTTAGTAACATGCCTGGTTCAGAACCATAACCCATATAAGAGCTCGATTCATTTGGCACATCCACACCCGTCTTATTGCCTAGGCCAAACATCGAATAATAAGAACGCATTAAATTTAGCGTACCTTGAAGGTCTGCCACAGCTAATGGTTCTTTTTCTACATAGCTTGAACCGGCTAAACGAATGGCTACATTAAACATATAAACGTTACTACTTACTTGTAGTGCAGATACATCATCAACAGGTCCATGGTCTTCATACGAACCAAATTCCTGACCACCAATATTCATAACCTTATCGACAATCACTTCACCTGGACTTACGACATGTTCACTCTCACCCATATAGACAGTAGCCCCCTTGATACATGATCCTGGGTTCACTAAAGACATATAGTTACCAGAGGCAAAGTAGGTCATTTCTTTGGTATCTAGATCCATTTGATAGCCAGACATCGCAAGTACCGAACCATCTTTTGAATTTAAAACAGTCGTAAATAAAGATTGGAAGTTTTCACGATTTTTCGTACCACCATTCTCACTCAAAGTATTCTTTAATACATTATCTAATGTAGATTGAAGATCGATATCAATTGACAAATGAATGTCATATCCTTTTTTGGCTTCCTGAATCACTTCTTTTTGCGCTAGCCCCTTTGAATCATAGGTGATCTTGGCAATTTCTGGAGTTCCTGCTAGTAAATCATTATATTGATATTCTAGGCCCGATTTTCCAACACTCGCATTATATTGATAACCTTTCGATAGATAATAACTGGCAAGCTCACTTGGTAATCCTTGGGTACTTGTAGTAACACTACCTAAAACGTCGGATAAAGATTCGCCATATGGATATTCGCGTTTCCAACCTCCAAAATCAACGTCAAAACCAGGAAAATCCGTTTTGTGTTCCACTAAATACGCGACATCATCATCACTGACATCTTCTAATACAACATTTTCTTGACCTGTACTTTGGTTGGCCACCATTCTTTGGTAGATAACACACATCTTTAGATCAGCCTGAGACATTTCTCCAATTTGTTTCTTACCAATACGATTCATTAAAATTTGATATCTTTTACTTTCAGCATTATCACCCCATGCCCCATTTTTATATTGTTTCAATTCTTTCGCAGTCAATAAATGATTGGCGGCATATTCACTATCACTCGGTGATAAGAATGATTTGTATGTGATATACGCTTGTTTTTTATCTTCATCCGTAAAATCTTTAGCACTGACACTGAAGACTTTTACAATACGCTTGGCATACAATTCATAGTCATCTTCATCAAAATTATTAGGTGAAGTAAAAACGATATTGTGACTGACTACTGTTTTAGCTAAGATTCTTCCCTTACAATCATAAATCTGGCCTCGTGGTGCCGATGTATATTGTTTGATGGACGTATAGTCTTCACGCTTTGCGGTATAGTCATTATATGAAATGATCTGCAGATAAAACAATCGTAAAAAGATGACCAAGAAGCACACGACTATTGTGAGTGTAAGTATCAATATACGATTGGAAATGACTTGATCAACAGATACATTTTGATTTGCCCTTTTCAATGTTTTTCTACTCTTTTTCAATTGGATCCCCCTTTGTACGAAACAATATATATTATACACGTTTCCAAGATGAAATGGAAAAAAAAGAAGGAATGGCGTATACTTTAATCATGGAGGTTGTCTATGAAAAGAACAGAAACTCGTCAAGTAAAAGTAGGAAATCTTGAAATTGGACATAATAATCACGTCATTATTCAATCTATGTGTAACATAGAGACTAAAAAGGCCGATGAAGTTGCCAAACAAATTTTAAACCTAGAAAAAATGGGATGCGAATTGATTCGTGTCAGCTGTATGGATATGGAGGATGCCAAAGCCATTAAAGATATTAAGAAACAAATTCATATTCCATTAGTAGCCGATATTCATTTTGATTATCGTTTAGCCTTGGCATGTATTGAGGCCGGTGTGGATAAGATTCGTTTAAATCCAGGTAATATTGGGGCTAGAGAAAATGTAGAAAAGGTTGTGAAGGCGTGTAAAGAAAAACACATTCCGATTCGTATTGGAATCAATGGTGGTTCTTTAGAAAAGGATATTCACGAAAAATATGGCAAGCCAACAGCCCAAGGTATGATTGAAAGTGCTAAAAGACATGTACAAATTCTAGAAGATTTAGATTTCTACGATACTGTATTATCTTTTAAATCCAGTGATCCATTACTTTGTATTGAAGCTTATCGCTTGGCTGCCCAAACTTTTGATTACCCACTACACTTAGGTGTAACCGAAGCAGGTACTACAATGACAAGTGCCATTAAGTCCAGCTTAGCTTTAGGTACATTATTAAATGAAGGTATTGGAAATACGATTCGTATTAGTGTGAATGGAGCTCCTGAAAAAGAAATTCCAATTGTTAAAGAATTATTAAAAGATTGTAAATTGATTCAAAACGTACCGAATCTAATCGCATGTCCAACTTGTGGACGTACACAATGGGATATGGAGCCAGCCGTAAATGAAATTGAAAGCTATCTTCAAACCGTCAATAAAGATGTCACAGTCGCCATCATGGGATGTGCTGTCAATGGTCCAGGGGAAGCAAAACATGCCGACATCGCCATTGCGGGCGGCAAAAAAGAGGGGTTATTAATCAAGAAGGGTAAAATCATTGAAAAGATTCCTCAAGACAAGATTGTGGCTCGTTTAAAGGAAGAAATTGATAAATTTTAAAAAATCTCAGCGCAATGCTGAGATTTCTTCTTTATAAGGCGCCTTTCCATCAATAAAAGGTGTCTCTAATATTTTTGTGACATGTTCGAGTTTAGGATGATGCACAATGGAGTACAATACATCAAAGCCTATATAGCCTTTTCCTAAATTTTCATGCCGATCCTTATGTGCACCAAGTGGATTTTTAGAATCATTGATATGCATACATAAAAGATTCTCTAAACCTAAAATAGAATCAAATTGATCTAAAACCTCATCAAAATGCGTAATATCATACCCGGCATCCCAAATATGGCATGTATCCATACAATAGCCAATACGCGATTTTTTATGGATTCCTGCATAGATCTTGGCTAATTGTTCAAAGGTAAAGCCACACTCATTCCCTTTTCCAGCCATCGTTTCAAGGGCAATTTTAACTTCTGTATCATCATGATCTAACACTTCATTTAAACCATGGATAATCCATTCAATACCTACATCCATACCCGCTCCTACATGACTTCCTGGATGCAGTACAAGTGTTTTTGCACCAATTTGAGAAACACGCTCTAACTCCGTCTTTAAAAAGTCTTGACCAAACTGGGCTGTTTCTGGTTTTAGAGCATTAGCCAAGTTAATGATATACGGTGCATGTACAATCACGCGATCGATAGAAAAATTGTGTTCAGCCATATAGTCTTTGGCTTCTTCTATCTTTAATTTAGATACGTCCACACGACGCGTATTACTTGGAGGACCCGTATAAATCATACAGGCATTCGCTCCATAGGATAGTGCTTCTTCAATAGCACCTTTAAAGTAATTTGGAGCTTTAAAAGATACGTGACTACCTAAATAGATCATACGTCCATTCCTTTTTGGCGTTGTCTTTCTTTAGCACGCTCTTTTTGTTGGCGCTTAATATCCGACTTAATCATTTCACGACGCTTTCTACGTTTCATACGATCAATTTCCTGGCGTTGTCTTTTCTTATAGTTTGGTTTTACTTTCTTTTTCTTGTGAACGATTTTTTCCACTTCCTCATGGAATTCATCCTTTTTCATAGGACGCTTGTTCACATATGGTTTCAAATCTACAAATTGTTTATTCTTTACATCCTGATGTTCAAATTCAATGCCTTGTTTGATTAAAGACTGAATTGATTTCGCATCACTTTCTTTATATAAAGCGATACATTGTCCATCACGACTCGCTCTTCCGGTACGACCTGCACGGTGGATGTAGAATTTTAAATCTTTTGGGAATCCACAACTAATAACGTGCGTAATTCCTTCTAAGTCAATTCCACGACTGGCAATATCGCTGGCGACAATGTAGCTTTTCTTCTGGCTTTGAATCATTTTAATGGCCTGCATACGCGCACGTGATTCAAGACCTGAGTGAAGTTCGACTAGATCATAGCCATTTTCACGCATGGTATTCGCAATACTTTGAGCTTCTAGTGTCGTATTCGCAAAAATTAAACATACATAAGGTTGAATACATGGAAGAACGTCTAAGATCTTTTGTTCGTAGCTCTTATGCTTACAAGGAACTAAAATGTGTTTTACATCGCTTTGGAAAGCTTCTTCCTTTTTGATTTCAATAAATTCTGGATCATATAAATATTTCTTTAAGAATGGTTGTAAAGATTCTGGAATGGTTGCCGAGAAAACCATCATTTGAACCTTCTTATCCATCTTCGATAGAATTTCATCAATATCTTCTAAGAAACCAAATTCTAATGTCATATCCGCTTCATCAATTACGACAATTTTAGCCGTATCCAAACGCAAGACATTATCTTTAATAAACATGTCTTTCATTCTTCCAGGCGTACCAATGACGATTTGTGGCTGCTTTTCCATTTGTGTCACTTTTTCCATACCACCTGTGACTAATTTCACGCGTACATTAAAGTGTTTGGCAATCTTGCGACAACGATCATACAATTGGTATGCAAGTTCTCTGGTTGGAGCTGAAATAACAGCTTGTACGCAGTCTTGATCAAAGTCAAGCATCTCAAAGATAGGCATAAAGAAAGCGTGTGACTTTCCAGATCCTGTACTGGATACACCAATGATATC
>ERZ1034842.627-NODE-627-length-12840-cov-26.347829_pt1 | contig 12840 bp, 9 predicted proteins | sample MGYA00520634_ERZ1034842 | MGnify/ENA primary metagenome ERZ1034842 (study PRJEB33766, sample SAMN09781734) | gut metagenome | biome: gut microbiome | host: Homo sapiens | place: Madagascar | study: EMG produced TPA metagenomics assembly of the PRJNA485056 data set... | reverse complement strand
CCCCGTCGCAAAAAAGCACATTTTCGCGCCTGACGACACAAAAATGCACTTTTTTGCTCTAGAAGTATCCGCATCGTCGGCGCATGTCCGCCGATGCGGATGTTTTTGTATAATTCCAAGGAGTGCCGCCATGCCTGACTACAAGACCCTGCGGGGGACCTCGACCTTTACGTACGAGGAAAAGCGCAGCCGCTTTATCGCCACCGCCGCCTTTGCCGATACCGAGGAAAAGGCTCTGGCTGTGCTGAACGCCGTGCGCGCCGCCAACCGCACCGCGCGGCATAACGTCTACGCCTACGTGCTGCAAAACGGCCGCACCCGCTACTCCGACGACGGCGAACCCGCCAAGACGGCCGGCACCCCGGTGCTGGAGACCATCGGCCACGCGGGCGTGTCGGACGTGATCGTAGTCGTCACGCGGTATTTCGGTGGTATCCTGCTGGGCACCGGCGGCCTGGTGCGCGCCTACACGGCGGCGGCCGGCGGCGCACTGCAAAATGCCGAACTTGTCAGCATGCGGCTGGTGGTGGACTGCCGCCTGCGGGTGCCCTACGCCCAGTTCGAGCAGGCCCAGCGCATTATCGCTGCGGCCGGGGCCAAGCCGGAGGAGCCCGTGTTTGACGATGCCGTTACCCTGCTTTGGCGGATGCCTGCCGGGGAGGAAGGCCCCCTGTGTGCCAAGCTGACCGAACTGACCCGCGGCAGCGCCGAAGTTGCCGTTTCGGCAGCGATGTACGCACCGTTTTGATTTTTTGTGTGGTGGCTGTGCGGCCCTGCCTACCTTGCGGCAGGGCCTTTTATAACGGGTGGCACCCGTTAGGCTTTCCTTTTTTGTGACCAAAAAAGGAAACGAAAAAAGTCCCGCTGTTGCGAGGCAGCGGACCCCGCCTCAGGGGCTGCTCGCCCCTGAGAACCCCAAAGAGGTAGTCGAGAATCAAAAAAGCTAAAAAATGCAGGAGTGCTGCATTTTTCTTAACGCTTTTTCGCTCCTCTCCATATTGACCCCTCCGGGGCCAAAATCCTTTATAACCGTAGGGGCGGATTCTATATCCGCCCGCTGGTTGGACCTTTCAAATTGGTACTGTAGGGAGGGGTCTTGACCCCTCCACACACCCAACTTTGAAATTTTTTCAAAAAATCCCCACAAAAAAAGAGTATTTCGCCAAGTTTTATCGTATTTATATATAGAGGGAAAAATAAGGCAGAACTGCCCCCGTGCGCCGCAGCTGCAGAACGGCGCAAAAGCAGGGCTGCCATAAGCCGGAAAGGGGGCTGCTGACCATGACCATCCGCGAAGAGACCCAGGCGATCGAGCGCCAGACCCTGAGCCGCTACGCCACCCTGAGCCAATCCACCCGGGGCCGCCGCCGCCCGGAGGACGAGGACCCCATCCGCCCGTGCTACCAGCGGGACCGCGACCGCATTATCCACTGCAAGGCGTTCCGCCGCCTGAAGCAGAAGACCCAAGTCTTTCTCTCGCCCGAGGGGGACCATTACCGCACCCGGCTGACCCACACGCTGGAGGTCGCGCAGATCGCCCGCACCATCGCCCGCGCCCTGCGGCTGAACGAGGATCTGACCGAGGCCATCGCCCTGGGCCACGACCTGGGCCATACCCCCTTTGGCCACGCGGGGGAGCGCGCGCTGAACCGCCTGTGCCCCGGCGGCTTTACCCACTACCGCCAAAGCCTGCGGGTGGTGGATTTCCTGGAAAAAGACGGCAGGGGCCTCAACCTGACCTGGGAGGTGCGCAACGGCATCGTTACCCACACCACCGGCGCCTGGGCCCGCACGCCTGAGGGCTGCGTGGTGCGCCGCGCGGACCACATTGCCTTTTTGAACCACGACATCGAGGATGCCGTCACCGCCGGTGTGCTGGACCCCCGCCAGCTCCCGCCCGAAGCCGTGGCCGTGCTGGGCACCACCAAGTCCCAGCGCATCACCACGATGATAACGGATTTGATCGAGCACAGCCAGAACGGCCGCATCAACTTTTCGCCCGAAGTGGACGCCGCCTACGCCGTGCTGAAGGACTTCATGTACTCCACAGTCTACGTGGACAAGGAAGCCAAGCGCGAGGAAAAAAAGGTGGACAAGCTCGTGGCCGAGTTGTACGAGCGCCTGTGCGAGGAGCCGACCCTGATGCCCAACTTCTACCTGCAGATCGCCTACAACGAGGGTGTCGACCGCGCCGTGACCGATTACATCAGCGGCATGAGCGATGAATTCGCCACCCGGCTTTTTGAGGATCTGTTTGTCCCCCAAAAGTGGACGGTTTTATGATTTTGTTTTAAGTGGGCGGCTTTTGCCTGCCGCCGCAAGGTGGCGCGGAACGAAAGAATACACATAAAACAAGAAAAGAGGAGGTGCCCCACGCAGGTATGATCCCCCAGGAATACATCCAGGAAGTCGTTCGCCGCAACGATATTGAGGACATCGTAGGCCAATACGTCCAGCTCCGCCGCCGCGGGCGCACCCTCACCGGCCTTTGCCCGTTCCATAACGAAAAAACGCCTTCCTTCGTGGTTTACCCGGACACTCAGAGCTTTTACTGCTTCGGCTGCGGCGCGGCAGGGGATGTTATCAGCTTTGTGCGCAAGTACAATAACCTCGGCTATGTCGAGACCGTCAAACAGCTGGCCAGCCGTGCAGGCATGCCCCTGCCCGAGGAGGACGATAAGGAATCCCGCGCCCGCCAGCGCCTCTTAGAGATCAATCGCTGCGCCGCCCGCTACTTTTACGAGCAGCTCAACGCCCGCACGCCCGAAGCCGCCCTGGCCCGCCGCTACTGGCGGGAAAAGCGCGGCCTGTCCGACGCCGCCATCCGCCGCTTCGGCCTGGGCTACGCGCCCGAGGATTTCACCGGCCTGCTGCATTACCTGCGCCGCCTCGGCTTCTCTGAGGAAGAGCTGGAACACTCCGGCCTCGTCAAGCGCAGCGCCAAGGGCAATCTCTACGACATCTTCCGCCACCGCGTCATGGTGCCCATCATCGATGTGCGCGGGGCCATCATCGCCTTCGGCGGCCGTGTGCTGGACGACTCCAAACCCAAGTACATCAACAGCCCCGAGACGGTGGTGTACAAAAAGTCCCGCACGCTGTTCGCCTTGAATGTGGCCAAAAAATCGCCGAATAAACGTTATATTTTGTGCGAGGGCTACATGGACGTCATCTCGATGCACGAGGCTGGGTTTGACACCGCCGTCTGCGCCTGCGGTACCGCCTTGACGCCCGAACAGGTCAAGCTGCTGACCGAATACGCCGACGAAGTGGTGCTGAGTTATGACTCCGACGAGGCGGGCCAGAAGGCCACCGCCCGCAGCCTGGCCATGTTCACCGACGCCGACATCAAGGTGCGGGTGCTGAGCTACCAGGGCGCTAAAGACCCGGACGAGTTCATCAAAAAGTACGGCAAGGAGCGGTTCGCCATGCTGCTGGACGGCAGCGCCGACCCGACGGAGTTCCAGCTGAAAAAGGCTGCCGCCAACTACGACCTGCGGGATTCGGCCGGGCGGCTGAACTACCTCAAGGACGCTATCGACATCCTGGCCCGCAAGGGCGTTACCCCCACAGCGCGGGACGTCTACGCAGGCCGCCTGGCCGAGGAGACCGGCGTGGGAAAAAAGGCAATCTTGGAGCAGATGAACGATGTGCTGCGCAGCACCCAGCGCCGCGACCGCCGCAAAGAGCAGCGCGACCTGGCCGGGCAGGGCAATGCCGCCGACATCCGGGTGCCCTACAGCGCCGGGGGAGATGCCGCTTTGGGTGCCGCCAGCGCCGGGCGGCAGCTCATCGCCGCACTGCTGCAAAGCCCCGAAAAGATCCCCTATGTGCGCCAGCGTTTGAACATGGACGCCGTGGTCCTGCCTGAAATGCAGGAGGCCCTGCGGGCTATTTTCCGCTGTGCGGACGAGCAGCTGCCGGTGAACATCACCAGCCTGCAGCAGATGCTGGACGATAAGCCGATGGCCGAAGTCAACCGCGCCCAGGCCGTCAACGCCGGGCACCCCCTCCAGCAGGAGGACATTGACATGTACCTGGAACGGCTGGACAACGCCAAGCCCATCAGCCAGACCGTCAAAGGCACTACCGACGACCAGTTTTTAAGCGCCTTCTCGAAACTCCGCAAGGAAAAAGGCGCGGCCGACCCGCCCCAATCTGATTGAAGAATTTCTCTCAAACATCCGTGTTCATATAAAAAACCAAAGGAGAACGTACTTATGGCAGAAAAGAAAGATTCTATCCGCAGCTTGATCGAGACCGGCCGCCGTGCCGGCAAGCTGACCAACAGCGAGATCAGCGACGCGATGGAGGAGAGCGGTCACGTCCTGGACGTGGAGCAGATGGAAAAGCTCTACGAGGAACTGGAGAGCAACGGTATCGAGGTCATCGATGATGACCCCGTCAGCGATGTGGACGCCAGCCTGCTGAGCGGCACCACCGAGGAAGGCGCCGACGACTTCGACGACGCCCTGAATACCGACGGCATTACCATCGACGACCCCGTCAAGGTCTACCTGAAAGAGATCGGCCGCGTGCCCCTGCTGACCCCCGAGGAGGAGATCGACCTGGCCCTGAAAATTCAGGCCGGCGGCCCCGAGGGCGAGAAAGCCAAAAAGCGCCTGAGCGAAGCCAACCTGCGTCTGGTCGTTTCCATCGCCAAGCGTTACGTCGGCCGCGGCATGCAGTTCCTGGACCTGATCCAGGAGGGCAACCTGGGCCTGATCAAGGCTGTGGAAAAGTTCGACCACACCAAGGGCTTCAAGTTCTCTACCTACGCAACGTGGTGGATCCGTCAGGCCATCACCCGCGCCATTGCCGACCAGGCCCGCACCATCCGCATCCCGGTGCATATGGTCGAGACCATCAACAAGGTCAAGAAGGTCTCCAGCCAGCTGCTGCATGAGTACGGCCATGACCCCAGCGCCGAGGAAATTGCCGAGCGCCTGGAGATGCCTGTGGATAAGGTGCGCGAGATCATGCGTGTGGCCCAGGAGCCTGTCAGCCTGGAGACTCCCATCGGTGAGGAGGAGGACAGCCATCTGGGTGACTTCATCCCCGACGATGACGCCCCCGTGCCCGCCGAGGCCGCCAGCCAGACCCTGCTGAAAGAGCAGTTGGCCGACGTGCTGAAGACCCTGACCCCCCGTGAGGAGAAGGTCCTGCGCCTGCGCTTCGGCCTGGAGGATGGCCGCCCCCGCACGCTGGAAGAGGTCGGCAAGGAGTTCAACGTTACCCGTGAACGCATCCGCCAGATCGAAGCCAAGGCCCTGCGCAAGCTCCGCCACCCCAGCCGCAGCAAAAAACTGCGCGACTTCCTGGATTGATTTGACAGCATAATATAGCAAGAGCCGCTCCCTTCCATTGGAAGGGAGCGGCTCTTTTGTGTAGATGTTTTGGAACTTACAGCTCCTCGCCGTTGGTCTCGATCACTTTACGGTACCAATCGAAGCTGTCTTTTTTATACCGCTTGAAGCTGCCGTGGCCCTGGTCGTCACAATCGACGTAGATGAAGCCGTAGCGCTTGGCCATCTCGCCGGTGGAGGCGGAGACCAGGTCGATGCAGCCCCACACGGTGTAGCCGAACAGGTCCACGCCGTCCTCCTCGACAGCCTGCTTCATGGCGCGGATGTGCCGCTGCAGGTAGTCGATGCGGTAGGGGTCGTGGATGCTGCCGTCAGCTTCCAGCGCGTCCCGGGCACCCAGGCCGTTCTCCACGATGATGATGGGCAGATCATACCGGCTCTCGATCTCGTTGAGGGTGTAGCGCAGGCCGTCCGGGTCGACCTGCCAGCCCCACTGGCTGGACTCCAGGTACGGGTTCTTCGCGCCGCCCAGCAGGTTGCCGGAGGCCTGAGCCGCATTGGGGTCGACCGTCACGCAGTTGGTCTGATAGTAGGAGAGGGAGAAGAAATCCACCGTGCCGTGGCGCAGGGTCTCGCGGTCCTCATCGGTGATCTCCAGATGGATTCCGTTTTTCTCCCAGAAGCTCTGGGCGTAGTAGGGGTAGGCACCGCGGCACTGCACATCGGCACAGTACCAGTTGAACTGCCGCCAGTTCTGCTGGAATTCCAGCATGTCCTTGGGGTTGCAGGTCAAGGGGTAGACGGGCATCATGGCGATCATGTTGCCGATCTTCGCCTCTGGATCCAGCTCATGCCCGGCCAGCACGGTGCTGGCGCTGGCCACAAGCTGGTGATGCAGCGCCTGATACCGCACCTGCACATCATCCACCTGATGCAGGAAATCCCGCGTGCCCTCGTTGCGGATGCCCAGGGACATGTAGTTGCCCAGGGGCAGGGTGCCGCAGTTGATCTCGTTGAAGGTCAGGTAGTACCGCACCTTGCCCTTGAAGTGGGCAATCACCGTACGGGCGTAACGCTCAAACAGCGCGATCACCTCGCGGGAGGCCCAGCCGTTGTACTTGTTGACCAGGTGCAGCGGCATCTCGTAGTGGGACAGGGTCACGATCGGCTCAATGCCGTGGGCTTTCAGCTCGTCAAAGACGTCATCGTAGAACTGCAGGCCGGCCGGGTTCGGCTCGGTCTCCTCGCCGGTGGGGAAGATGCGGCTCCACGCGATGGACATGCGGTAGGCTTTAAAGCCCATCTCGCCCATCAGGGCGATGTCCTCTTTATAATGGTGGTAAAAGTCGCTGGCGGTGCGGTTGGGGTAGGTCAGGCTCGGCTCGGTGTCAGGTGTGATCTGACGGGGAGAGGTATGCGTCCCGGCAGAAAGCATATCCGCCTCGCTGGGGCCCTTTCCGCCCTCCTGCCAGCCACCCTCGATCTGGTTGGCGGCGGTGGCACCGCCCCAGAGAAAGTCTTTGCAAAACGGCATAAAAAACATCCTTTCGGGAGAAAATTACTTGTTGGCAGCTTCGGGCTTGTACAGGACCCAGGTGGCTGCGAAGGTGGCCACAGCGCCCACCAGCACGGAGATGACCATGAACAACAGGTTGTTGGGCTTGTCAGCGCTGACGAACAGCGGCAGGGCGATGACAGAGGAAGCACCCGCAAAGGCATAGATAGCGGTCTTGAGTAGACCTGCCACGCAACCGCCGATGGCAGAACCGATCATGGCGCCGTACATGGGGGTTTTGTACTTCAGGTTGATGGCGTACATGGCAGGCTCGGTAACACCGGCCACAACAGCGGTGACAGCGGTGGAGAAGCCGGTGGACTTCAGGTTGGTGTCTTTGGTTTTGAGAGCGACAGCCAGTGCAGCAATGCCTTGATCGATGTTGGAGATGATCAGTGCGGGGAAGAAGATGGGCTCGTACAGGGGGTCAACGGTCAGCATCTGCATCAGGTAGGGAACAAAGGCACCGTGCATACCGGTCATGATAACGAACGGCATCACAGCGGCAAAGGCGGCCACACCGATGAAGCCCAGGGTGTTGTACAGCCACAGGACGAAGGTGCTCAGGTAGGTGCCCAAGAAAGAACCGATGGGGCCGAGGACGCAGTAGGCCAGGGGGATCATGACGATGATGGTCAGCAGCGGCTCCAGCACGGAACGCAGGATCTCAGGGGAGTGCTTGGCAAAGAACTTCTCGATGGGGGCCATGACGGCGCAGCACAGGATGATGGGGAAGATGGTGCTGGAGTAGCTCACGCCGTACACGGGGATGCCCAGGAAGTTGAAGGCGGTGCCGTCGCTGACGCCGCTGGCAAAGGACGGGTAGATCAGCAGGCCGCCGATGACCATGCCCAAGGCGGGGTTGGCACCAAACTTCTTGGCGGCGAATGCGCCGATCATGATGGGCAGGAAGTAGAAGCCAGCGTCACCGGCAAAGGTGAGCAGCTGGTATGTGCCGCTGTCGGCGGGTACGCCGGCCATGTCCATCAGGATCAGGATGACCTTGATCATGCCGCAGCCAATCAGAGCGGGGATAAGCGGGGTCAGCGAGCCGGAGATGCCGTCGAAGATTTTGTCGATGACAGCCTTGACACCCTTCTTCTGGGCGGGCTTTTCATCGTCCAGCTTCTCGTCTACGGATTTCTCCACGGCGAAGCCATTCTTCTCGCAAATCAGGCGGTAGGCATCGTTGACAGCCTGGCCGATGATGATCTGGTACTGGCCGTTCTGCCACTGGGAGCCGAGAACACCGGGCAGTTTTTCGATTTCGTCTTTTTTAACGGCGGACTCGTCCTTCACGTTAAAACGCAGGCGGGTCACGCAGTGGGTAAAGAACTGGACATTGGCTTTGCCGCCGACAAGACCAACGATCTTGTCAGAAAGCTCCTGATATTTCTGTGCCATTATTGGTTCCTCTTTCTTGATTTTCAGTGTGTTTGGTATATCTGTACAAAGGGTGCGCGCTTCCCTTTATTACATGCGAGGTTAAGCCTGCTCGCGGGAGCAGAACCGTTCGATATGAAGCATGAGATAGGACATTTCCTCGCTTCCCAGGTTCTTGCCGGTCTTTTGCTGCAGGTAGGTGCGGACATCCTCCGCACACAGGTAAGTCTCTCTATACTCCTGTTTCAGATTGTTGAAGAGTTTGTCGTTGTTGTTTTCCAGTGTCTCGTTGTTGCGGATGCGGGCCAGCAGGTATTCCATGTGGGTGATAAAGCGGCTGGCGTTGAAGCCAGAACGGTCAATGGTGATGTTCTCCCGCTTTTCGATCAGGCCGATGACATCGCTGATCATCGTGCTGGCGTCGAGGAAATCGGCCTTCGGGGCCACGGAGTTCTCGGCGTTGATGAGATGCAGCGCAATGGCGGCGGCTTCTTCTTTGGGCAGGCGCACACCGAAGCGCTGGTTGATGCACGCCACAGCCTGGGTGGCAACCTTGTACTCTGCTTCGTGCAGGTAAGCCAGGTTGCCGACGTAGGGCGGCTTGATGTGGATGTTTTTTTTGTAGCGGTCGATGGCAAAGTTGATGTGGTCCGCCAGGGTGATGACCAGGTTGCGGTTGAAATCGGCATCGATGCTGTTGGCGGCCAGATCAACGAGCATACCCGAGACATCGAAGATCTCCTTGGGGATCTCTTTCAGCAGGCCCTGGTATTCGGGGCTGATGCCGTAGTAGGTGCGCTCAATGACCGAGAGGTCCGTCAGCTCGTATGGGATGGGCTTGAAGCCGATGCCCTTGCCAAAGGCGATGAGCTCACGCTGGTTGCCATCCAGGCACAGCGCCACGTTATTGTTGATCTTTTTGATGACTTTCATGGGCTCACCTTCCTTATACGGGGTAAAATGAACATGCGGGCAAAAAAATAAGACACGACCATACAGGTGCATTTTCTGCATCTGTCAATGGTCATGCCTCCCGAAGAGTAACAATCCGTTAACGTATGTTCATTTTTCATTCATATTCTACGATGTCCCCCCAAAAAAGTCAATCGGCGAACTCGCACAAAAAAATGAACGTATTCTTGTGCATATTGCTATTGCGTGACTTGGACAGCCTTATTTTGCCGTCCGGCAATACACCTCGATCACCTTGCTGGCAAACTCGGCGGTACCGGGGCCGCCTGCGGCGTTGATGTTTTGGGTAAACGCGCCGCCTGCGGTGTACAGCTGGCCGAGCTGGCCCAAAATGGTTTTGGAGCAGGTGTAGTAATGCTTGCTGATAAAATCTTGCAGCTTCTTCACCTGGGCCTGCACGGTGGGGGCGGCAGGGTCCATGCTTTGCATCTTACCGAAAGCTGCAATGATTTCCATCAGCTGGCCGCCCATAGCGGAAACCTCTTTTTCCGTCTTGAGGGCGGTTTTTTGCTCAAACTCTTTGTACTCCGGCGTGGCGCCCCACTGCTGCTTGGCCTGGGCGGCGTAGTCCTTGATCTTCTGTGTATCAAATGCGGTAAAATCCATAATGGTTCCTCCTGTGGTTTGTGTCTTTTCCGCAAGGGCGATGAGATCCTCGATATGCTGTCGCTTCAGCTTCAGCAGTTCGATCTGCTGCTCCAGCGCCTTTTCTCGGTCGAAGGCGGAATTAGACAGGATCCGCTGAATGTCTTTCAGCGAAAATTCCAATTCCCGGAACAACAGGATCTGCTGCAAACGTTCCAGCGCTGTATCGTCATACAGGCGGTAGCCGCTGTCGGTATGCCCGGCGGCGGGCAGCAGGCCGATCTGGTCGTAATAGTGCAGCGCGCGTATACTCACGCCGGTCAGGCGGCTGACTTCGTTTACGGTCATCATGGGGGGACACCTCACTTTCCCTTGCAGTAAGTATAGCATACACTATGACGCAGCGTAAGGGTCAAGGCGGAAAATAGGGGAAGGTACATGAAAAAAATTCATCTTGAAGTTTTATCTCGTTTGTGCTACACTTGTGGTCGTGTGAGAAACAACCCGGAGGGAAGTAGGAAAAATGGAAAACGAAAAAAGAAGCAGCTTTTCCGGCAGGCTTGGCTTTGTGCTCTCGGCAGCCGGGGCGTCGGTGGGACTGGGCAATATCTGGCGGTTCCCGTACCTGGCGGCCAAATATGGCGGCGGAATCTTCCTTTTGATTTATATCGTGCTGGCGCTTACCTTTGGCTACACGATGATCATGGCCGAAACGGCCCTGGGCCGCATGACCGGCAAAAGCCCGGTGGGCGCTTACGCCAGCTTTGCCAAGCCGGGCAAGCGCGGCGGGTTCTTAGGCTTCGGCGGCTGGATCAACGCCATCATCCCGGTGCTGATCGTACCGTATTACTCGGTCATCGGCGGCTGGGTCATTCGGTATCTGGTGGGGTATCTCGCCGGCCAAAGCCAGGCGCTGGCGGCGGACGGCTTCTTCTCAGATTTCATTTCCAACGGTGCTGTAACAGAGATCTGCTTCCTGGCCTTTGCGCTGTTCACGCTGGGCATCATCTTTGCGGGTGTGCGCAACGGCGTCGAGCGTGTCTCCAAAGTAATGATGCCGGTGCTGGTGGTGCTGTCGGTCATTATCACTGCCTACTCGGTCACGCGACCGGGAGCGCTGGCGGGCGTCAAGTATTTCCTGGTGCCGAACCCCGCCAACTTCAGCTGGATGACGGTGGTCACGGCGATGGGGCAGATGTTCTACTCGCTGTCCATCGCCATGGGCATCCTGGTCACTTTCGGTTCCTATATGAAAAAGGATGTCGCCATCGAGAACGCGACCCAGAACGTCGAGGTGTTCGACACGATCATCGCCGTCATGGCGGGCCTGATGATCATTCCGGCAGTGTTTGCCTTCTCCGATGGCGATCCGGACGCCCTGAAGGCGGGGCCCGCGTTGATGTTCATTACGCTCCCTAAAGTTTTTGCCAGCATGGGCCTGGGCAGCGCGGTGGGCGTGCTGTTCTTTGTGCTGGTGCTGTTTGCAGCGGTCACCAGCTCCATCGCGCTGACCGAAAGCGCGGTCTCCACCTTCCAGGATGAGCTGGGCTGGAGCCGCCGCAAGGCCACAGTGCTGGTGGGTGTTATCATGGTAGGGCTGGGCACGCTGTCCAGCCTGGGCTACGGCCCGCTGGCCGGGGTGACGGTGCTGGGCATGCAGTTCCTCGATTTCTTCGACTTCCTTACCAACTCGGTGATGATGCCGATCGCGGCCATCGCTACCTGCCTGCTGGTGTCCCGCGTGGTAGGCGTTGAGCGCATCGAACACGAGGTCACCCTCGAGGGCGGGAGCTTCCGCCGGAAGAAGATCTTCAACTTTATGATCCGCTGGCTCTGCCCGGTGTTCGCGGCGATCATTCTGGCCAGTTCCGTGGCCAATGCGTTTGGGATCATTGCTATGTAAAACAGGGGACAGGCTCCCCGTGTTCTATCCAACACAACATCTTGCGCCTCCTCTTTTGAGGGGGCGCTTTTCTTTCAGAGCGCGATTGTCAAGAGCAATCCTGCGCAAAAAGGTGTCCACATCCTTGTGAAAACTGCCCAAAAGCGGGGAATATAGCACCCGTTACGAATTTGTCAACCCCTGCAAAACAGTGCAAAATCGTCAATATGCCGAAATTTTGTTACACTCGCCCAGGCGTTCGACGGCCAAGAAAAACTTCGCAAAAAAGCCGAAAAAGCCTTGACAGCAAGCCTTTTACCATGTATACTGAAACAGTATCACAAAAATGGAATAGAGCGCCCTAAAGGGATTTTGCAAAAACGACAAAATTCAAAAGTTTGTGAAAAACGACGAATATACATCGCTTTCGCACAGCCCCTTTGGGTCAGCTTTTACCGACTTTGTCAATCTACGGAATAGGAGTGGTCGCGTTTTATGGTAAAGGTCAAGCCCGTACAAAACGGCAGAACGACCCGCATGAGCTTTTCCCGCATCAACGAAGTGATTGGTATGCCCAATCTGATCGAGATCCAGAAAAACTCTTACAACTGGTTCCTGGAGGAAGGTCTGCACGAAGTCTTCCACGATATTGCCGCTATCGAGGACTATACCGGCAATCTCGTGCTGGAGTTTGTGGACTACCGCCTGGACAAAACCCCCAAGTACACCATTAAAGAATGTAAGGAACGGGACGCTACGTATGCAGCGCCCCTGTACGTCACTGCCCGCCTGTTCAATAAGCAGACCGGTGAGGTCAAGGAGCAGGAGATCTTCATGGGCGACTTCCCGCTCATGACCGATTCCGGCACCTTTATCTCCAATGGTGCCGAGCGTGCAATCGTTTCCCAGTTGGTTCGTTCTCCCGGCGTGTTCTACGGCTCCAGCAAGGACCGTACCGGCAAGGACCTGTTCACCGCCACCATGAACCCCAACCGCGGTGCCTGGCTGGAGTACGAGACCGACTCCCAGGATGTTTTCTATGTCCGCATCGATAAGAACCGCAAGCTGCCTGTCACGACCCTGATCCGTGCCCTGGGCCTGTCCACCGATGAGCAGATCAAGCAGTTCTTCGGCGATTCCGAGCCGAAGATCAACGC